>ERZ827197.546-NODE-546-length-42583-cov-8.499436_pt1 | contig 42583 bp, 38 predicted proteins | sample MGYA00519867_ERZ827197 | MGnify/ENA primary metagenome ERZ827197 (study PRJEB31778, sample SAMEA3449278) | human gut metagenome | biome: human gut; feature: human-associated habitat; material: faeces | place: United Kingdom | collected 2010/2012 ...
TCATCCCGCCCTTCATGATGCACGGCAACGTGGTGCAGGGCGTCATGTCCTTCCCTGAGATGGACGCCATGATGTACAAGATCGAGGGCGAGGACCTCTACCTCATCGGCACCAGTGAGCACACCATGATCGGCCGCTTCATCGACCAGACTCTGGATGAGGCTACTCTGCCCCTGACCCTGACTTCCTACAGCCCCTGCTTCCGCAAGGAGAAGGGCGCTCACGGCATCGAGGAGCGTGGCATCTACCGCATCCACCAGTTCGAGAAGCAGGAGATGATCGTCGTCTGCCGTCCCGAGGAGAGCGCTGAATGGTACGAGAAGCTCTGGAAGAACTCCGTCGAGCTGTTCCGCAGCATGGAGATCCCTGTCCGTCAGCTGAACTGCTGCTCCGGTGACCTGGCTGACCTGAAGGTCAAGAGCTGCGACATCGAGGCATGGAGCCCCCGCCAGCAGAAATACTTCGAAGTCTGCTCCTGCTCCAACCTGGGCGATGCACAGGCCCGCCGCCTGCACATCCGCGTCAAGGGCAAGGATGGTAAGACCTATCTGGCCCACACTCTGAACAACACCTGCGTGGCTCCTCCGCGTATGCTCATCGCATTCCTCGAGAACCATCTGCAGGCCGACGGCAGTGTCACCATCCCCAAGGTCCTGCAGCCCTACATGGGCGGCCTCGAGGTCATGGTGCCTGTCCACAAGAAGTAAGCCTGCTTTCCACCATTCTCCAATAAAATGTTGAAAGTCCCCGCCATTCATACAGGATGGCGAGGACTTTTTGCGTACAGACGTATAAAATCAGAAAGAATGAAAAAATTGAAGATTTTTTTGAAAAAGTTGTTGACAAAACGGGGGTTGTTGGATATAATAATAAAGCACTGTTCAAGTGCAACAAATAAATATGGCGGTATAGCTCAGTTGGCTAGAGCATTCGGTTCATACCCGAAGTGTCACCGGTTCAAATCCAGTTACCGCTACCACGTTACAGAGTTTCGCTAAGATAAGGGGGACGGTCGTCCGCAATAGTGGATGATGAAAGTCGGAGGTTTTAGCGAAGCTCTGTATTTCTAAGGCCCGTTGGTCAAGCGGTTAAGACACGGCCCTTTCACGGCTGTAACATGGGTTCGATTCCCGTACGGGTCATAAAAAAGCTCCTCAATCTTAGGATTGAGGAGCTTTTTTAGTGTTCGGGTCCCAATCTTCAGGAATGTCTACCGTGGTTGCTGCCGCTTCGTTTGACCCGAACGGGAATCAGAGCAAAAATCACCCCCGCCTGCACCATCCGGCAGGCGGGGGTTCGTTATGTAAGGAAGCAGATGATGTCGTTTTACGGTCTCTGGCCCATGCCGCCTTCCAGCGTCAGGGTCTCGCCGGACATATACTTGAAATCCGGCATGGCCAGCTGGACGCAGACACGGCCAATCTCCGTCTCAGCGTTGCCGTAGTGGCCCATGGGGGGCATCTTGACGTTGGCCTTGAAAGCGTCAGGGTAGGCGTCCCTGAACTGCTCGAGCTTGGCCGTCCATGCCAGCGGGCAGACCACGTTGACGTTGATGCCGTCCTTGCCCCACTCGGTGGCGGCGACGCGGGACATACCGCGGATGCCCTCCTTGGCGGCAGCATAGGCCGACTGGCCGAAGTTGCCGAAGAGGCCAGCGCCGGAAGCGAAGTTGATGACGCTGCCGTGAGACTCAGCCAGATAGGGGTAGCAGGCTTTCATGTAGTAGAAAGCGGCGTAGAGGCCGGAGTAGATGGCCAAATCGAACTGCTCGGTGGTGTGCTCGGCCAGCGGCACGCCGGAGGCCGAAGCCTGTGCATTGTTGATGAGCACCTGAATGCCGCCGAAGGTATCGACAGCCTGCTTGACCACATTTGCCACAGTGGCCTCGTTGTCGCCGCCCGCGCAGACATCGGCCTGCACGGTCAGCACCTTGATGCCGTAGAGGCTTTCCAGCTCCTGCTTGGCTGCTTCCAGCTTCTTGACATTGCGGCCTGTGATGACGAGGTTCGCGCCCTCCTTGGCGTATGCGGTGGCGATGCCGTAGCCGATGGAGCCGCAGCTCCCATCCTTCAGGACAGCGCGCCCTGCGCCGGTAATGATGGCGGTTTTACCAGTTAAAAAGCCCATAAGTTGCAACCTCCTGATTCGATGTCCCTCGGTGTTCTGCCGGGGGTCGTTCTATAGCTCGAGTATAGCAGAAAAGCGGAAAATTGTAAAATAGCGCTTTTGAATCGTTTTTTCTTTGCTTGAGGAATGGCTCAGACGCTCACTCGCGGTATTTTTTCATCATTTCCTTTTGCAAAAACTACGGCCCTGCCAGGATGCATTTCAGCGTCCCGGCAGGGCAGTGCTTTTGTTTTTCAGTGCTGGTGGAGGTACGTCAGAATATCTTCCGGCTTTGCGGCCAGAGCATCGGCACCGGCGGCGGTCAGCTCTGCTTCGCCCCGGAAGCCCCAGAGAACGCCCAGAGCGGGCAGACCGGCATTGTGTCCCGTAAGGATGTCTACGTCGCTGTCGCCCACGAAAAGGGTGCTCTGCGGGTCTGCGCCGAGGTCAGCCATCAGAGAGTAGACGCCAGCCGGGTCGGGTTTGGTGGGAACACCGGGGCGGCTGCCCCGCACCAGCGAAAAGCTGTCCGGGCCGAAGTAGTGCTCGATGATCTTTCCACAAAAAGCGTCCGCTTTGTTGGAAAAAACGGCGGTCTGGACGCCCTCGGCCTTCAGCGCGGCCAGCAGTTCCAGGATGCCGGGATAGGGGGCCGTTTTGTCTTCCTTGTGGGCGTCATACCGGGCCGAGAACTCGGCCAGCGTGGCGGCAAGCTGTTCGGGCGTCCGGGCGTTTTCCGGGGAAAAGCGCTCCACCAGCTTCGGGATGCCGTTGCCCACGAAGTGCTTGTAGGTCTCTACGGAAAAGGTCGGCCAGCCGTGCTGGGTGCAGACCCAGTTGGCCGCGTCGGCCAGGTCGTCGATGGTGTTCAGTAAGGTGCCGTCCAAATCGAAGAGAATGGTTTTTATCATGAGAATCAGACTTCCTTTTGTTTTATGTTTCCTGTTCCAAAGCGTTGAGACAGGGGGCAGCGTCCCGCACGGGGATGCTGCGCACCTTGAGCCGCACCTGCCCGGGCAGAGCCAGCGTCAGCGTCATGCGCTGATAACGTGCCGCCCAGGGCGATTGGAAGGTGCGCAGGCAGACATCCGGGTGGAACACACAGATGCAGTGGAGATAAACACCCTTCTGCCGCCGCAGGGTGAACCGGCCCTCCCGGAGCCAGATGCCCTCTTTCAGCCAGCCCATCAGCCCGCCCGCCAGAAAGACGGCAAATACCGCTGTCGGGATGAGCAATGTCCCCGTGAGGGCAGGCAGAACGCTGCGGGAGGCCAGCACCAGCAGCAGGCACAGCCCGAACGGGATGCCGGCAGGCGCAAAGAAAACGGCGCTGCGGTGGGTGAGGTCGTGCCGGGTGTCGGGCGGCATCCGGAACTCGGGCAGCAGCTCTCGGAACAGCTCTTCCTGCCCGGAGCGGTAGACGAAAAGCGGCAGTTCCGGGCGGCAGCTGCCTGCCACCACGAATACCGGCCAGCGCTTCATGAGCCGGGCGATGGGGGAGACGCGGACGTCCGCGTAGCTTATCTCACTGCTCCGCACCCGAAACTCGAACCGGGACAGCCAGCCGCCCCGGCTGCCCAGCTGGTCGGCAGTGTGCCAGACCGTATAATGGACGGTCTGGACAAAACTGCGGGCCAGACTGATGCCGAAGAGCGACCCGGTCAGCACCAGCATCCACGCCGCACCGGCGGGCAGCCAGTGGGCCGCAAACCGGACGAGGACGTTCAGCCGGGAGAGGGCTACCGCCTCGGCGGTGAGGGGAAATGGTCGGCTCTGCCGGATGGCCAAATAGGTCAGCGCCAGCGTGGACAGACCGTTGGCACCCAAAACCACCAGCGCGGCCCGCTCGCCCCCGGCAGGGCGGTGGCAGACCGGGTCCCGGACAGGCATCAGGCGGTCAGCAAGCTCCTGCGCGTCTTCTTTGTGCAAATAAAGGGTGACGGCTCGCTTGGCAGGCTGGCCCACCGGGTAGAGCACCACCCGGCTGGCCCCGAGCAGCCGAAAGAAAAGCGGCCGCTCAATGGTCAGTGCGGCCAGAGCTTCGCCCCGGATGATGCGCTCCCGCTTGGAGATGAACGCCCACCGCAGCCGGAGCATACCGGCTTCATCCAGCGCCCAGCTGCTGGCTTCCAGCAGGATGAAGCTGGCCCCGCAGAGGAAGAGCAGAAGCGCGGCGTCCTGCCGCAGAGCTGTGAGCAGAGCGTTCAGGCTGAACTCCAGCAGGGCATTCGCCAGCGGCAGCAGGCAGACGACGACCGCCTTGCGCAGAAAGTGGAGGGCGGCGAGGGGGTGGTAATGCCGTTGTCGGGTCATGGTGCATCCTCCGCCAGAATGTGGGCCAGAAGCCCGGCCTGCTGGGCCGGGATGGCGGGCAGAAAGAGCTTCGCACCCGGGGCCGCCACGATGAGCAGTGAGACGCCGCCCAGCCGCAGCAGGGGTGTCCGGAGCAGCCGGACGCTGGTAACGGCCCGGCGGGGAAGCACCTGACGCACCGGCAGCGCAACGCCGGAGTAGACCGTTACGGTCCGTTCCCCCAGCACAGCGGCGAAGCTGCAGGCCCGCGCCCAGAGGCAGTAGACCAGAAAGCCCCAGAGCAGGCAGAAACCCGCCCCAGCGACAATGCTTTGCCAGAACACGAAGGGCGCAGCGAACAGCCCCGGCACCGCCGCCCAGACGCAGAGGACGGCCCGGCCAGTAGGCGGGATGATGACGGCGGTGCGCCGCAGCTCCTGCTCCGTCACTTATCGCTGAGGCCCCAGGCCTCGGTCAGCTCGTGCAGGCTGTCGTCACGGGTCAGGCAGAGGATGTGGTCCCAGGGCAGCAGGATCGTGCTGCCGTGGGGGATGATGAACTCGGTGTCGCGGGTGATGCTGATCAGGATGGTGTCGCCCGGGATGGGGATGTCCATGATGGCCTTGCCCGCGTAGAGGAAATTCTCGGGCAGCAAGATCTCGTTCAGGCTGGCCGTGCCGCCGCCCAGAGAGAGGAGCTGGCGGATGGTATCCGTCTCAATTTCCCGCTCGAGAATGTGGCTCAGGTTGTCGGTGCCGCAGACTACGGTGTCAACGCCGAGAGTGTGGAGCAGTTCGCGGTTCTTGGGGTTGGAGGCCCGGGCCACGGTGCGGTCTACGCCGAACTCCCGCTTGGCGATCTGACAGGCCACAAGGTTGTCTTCGTCAGAGCCGGTCACAGCCACAAAGGCGTCGCAGCTGGCGACGTCGGCGGTGCGCAGAGTGTCTACGCTGATGGAGTCGCCGCAGATGACCGGGATGTCCAGCATATCGGCCAGCATCCGGCACTGGCTCTCCACTGGCTCGATGATGACGATTTCGTGGCGGTTGGCCAGCAGGCTCTGGGCCAGATACCGGCCCACACGCCCGCCGCCGGCGATACAAACTTTCATAATGCTACCTCATTATACAAATGGTATCGGTTATTTGGCAAGAGAACGGAACACGGCCTGCTCGGTAAGGACGGTGGGGCAGATGGTGTCCAGTTCGTAGGCCTTGTGGTAGAGCACCTGCAGGTGGGGGTCGGAGACGCGGCAGATGACCTTTTCGCGCTGAAAGAGGCTCTTGGCGATCTGCGCGGCCATCAGGTTGAGGGAGTCGTCCTCGCTGACGGCGGCCACGGCGTCGCAGTTCTCGATGCCGCCCTGACGCAGTACATCGGGGTCGGTGGGGTCGCCCACAAGGGCGTTGCCGCTGAAGGTGTAGTCGTCGAAGGCGTCCAGACGCTTGAGCTGTTCGGAGTCCTTTTCGATGATGGAGATGTCGTGGCCGATGCGCTCCAGGTCCCGCACCAGCGATGCGCCCACCTGGTCGCAGCCGATTACAAGAATGTTCATGAAATTACCTCGCTGTAAAATATATATTGAACTTCGTCTCCGATAAATCTACATCCCAGTATAGCATATTTTCCCCCGCAGATAAATAGAAAAGCTGTAGGGGACTCCAGAGATAAAATTTTTGAATTCCTGGTGCGCAGAGAGTCGGAATATGGTATACTGAAACGGTATGACGATAAGAATCACAAAAGCCCGTGCGCCCGGCGTGCGGCAGGAGGAGTGCTTATATGTTTCTTGAGATCATCAAAGCGATTTTGATGGGCATCGTGGAGGGCATCACCGAGTGGCTGCCCATCTCGTCCACAGGCCATATGATCTTGCTGGAACAGGTGGTAAAGTTCAACGCCAGCGAAGAGTTCATGTCCATGTTCCGCGTGGTCATCCAGCTGGGTGCCATCCTTGCGGTGGTGGTGCTGTTCTGGGGCAAGCTGTGGCCCTTCGGCCTGCGGCATGGCCGCGTCATCTCCAAGCCCAGCGTCTGGCAGCTCTGGTTCAAGGTGGTCGCCGCCACACTGCCGGTGCTGGTCATCAGCCCGTTGGACGACTGGATGGAGGCTCACTTCTACAACTACATCACCGTGGCCGCAACGCTCATCCTCTACGGTGTGCTGTTCCTCGTGGTGGAGAGCCGCCGCACTGCGCCCCATGTCACCCATCTGGAACAGATCACTTACCGTGACGCCCTCATCATCGGCGTCTGGCAGATGCTGGCCATCATCCCCGGCACCTCCCGTTCCGGCGCGACCATCGTGGGCGGCCTGCTGCTGGGCCTCTCCCGTGCCTGCGTGGCGGAGTTCACCTTCTACCTCGCCATCCCGGTCATGGCGGGTGCATCCCTGCTCAAGGTGCTCAAATTCGCCGTCTCCGGTGTCGCCATCACCGGCACCGAGGTGGCTGTGCTGGCGGTGGGCTGCGTGGTGGCCTTCGTGGTCAGCCTGGCGGCTATCCGCTTCCTGATGGATTACGTCAAGCGCCACAATTTCACCTTCTTCGGCATCTACCGCATCGCCCTCGGCCTTGTGGTGCTGGCCGTGGCAGTGGTGTCTGCAATGGTGTAAAATCGAACTCAGATCTTCTGAGCCTCTCGCTTCGGCGAGGGGCTTTTCTTGCGCCTGTCCGTTCAGCGTGCTATAATATTTTTTCAGAGAGTATGAGCGCGGCAAACAGGAGCTGCGCACCTGAAATTGTCAAAGAAAACAGGAGGAAAAGCCGATGGAAGCATCGACCGTCTACTATACCGATTTCCGCTGTCCCGTGGGTACCAGCCTCACCGAAAAGCTGCGCCGCCTGTGCATCGCGGCAGGCATCAAGAACATCGACATGGAGGGCAAGTTCGTCGCCATCAAGATGCATTTCGGCGAGCTGGGAAACCTGGCCTATCTGCGCCCCAACTACGCCAAGGTCGTGGCCGACCTGTGCAAGGAGCAGGGCGGTATGCCCTTCCTGACCGACTGCAACACCCTGTACCCTGGAAGCCGCAAGAACGCCCTCGAGCATCTGACCTGCGCCCAGCTGAACGGCTTCTGGCCCATGACCACCGGCTGTCAGGTCATCATCGCCGACGGCCTGCGCGGCACCGATGAAGTCGAAGTGCCTGTGCCGAACGGCGAATACTGCAAGACCGCTAAAATCGGCCGCGCCATCATGGACGCCGACATCTTCATCAGCCTGAGCCACTTCAAGGGCCACGAGTCCACCGGCTTTGGCGGTGCCATCAAGAACATCGGCATGGGCTGCGGCTCCCGCGCCGGCAAGATGGAGCAGCACGCCTCCGGCCACCCGGCGGTGCAGGAAGACCTCTGCCGCGGCTGCCACCGCTGCGCCAAGGAGTGCGGCTCCGACGCCATCAGCTACAACGAGAAGAACAAGGCCGTCATCGACCAGGACAAGTGCAAGGGCTGCGGCCGCTGCATCGGTGCCTGCAACTTCGACGCCATCTATGCCCTGTGCGACAGCGCCAACGAGATGCTGGACCGCAAGATGGCCGAGTATGCCGCCGCCGTCTGCCATGACCGCCCTACCTTCCACATCAGCCTTGTGCAGGACATCAGCCCCAACTGCGACTGCCACGGCGAGAACGACGCGCCCATCCTGCCGGACATCGGCATGTTCGCCTCCTTCGATCCGGTGGCCCTCGACCAGGCTTGTGCCGACGCCTGCCTGAACGCCGCTCCGCTGCCCAACAGCCAGCTGGGCCAGAACCTTGCCACCCCGGGCTGGAACTGCCACCACGACAACTTCAAGGACTCTAATCCCAACATCGAGTGGAAAGCGACTCTCGAGCAGGCCGAGAAGGTCGGCATGGGTACCTGCGCCTACACCCTCAAGAAAGTCTGATCCCGATAAAACAAAGGCCGGACGCCTCCCGCACCAAAGCGGAAAGGTGTCCGGCCTTTTCTCTGTGATTTTAATACTCGCCCTTTGCCTCTGGCACGAGGGGGTCAACGACATCTTCAAGGGCGTTCCAGTCCTTCTCAGAGAAGGTCAGCTTCTTGGCGTCGAGGCCCACGTCCTCCAGACGGCCTGCCATGGCGTCCTTGTCTTCCAGTAGGGCAGCGGCATCGTCCTTTATCATAGGCCATGCCTCGGCAAAGCCCTCCTGCTCCGAGTCGGAGAGGTTGTCGTACCACTGGGTGTAGGCGTCCTCAATGGCCGTTTCCGTGCGGGCAGAGAGGTTTGCCTCGTCGGCCCAGACCAGCAGGGTGGCTGCGGCCTGCACGCTCTTGAGGGAGCAACCGGACACGCCGGGACCCCAGCCGAGGCTGGGCTCAAAGGCGGCTGCAGTGCCGTCTACGCTGAACAGTGAGTTCTCGTCGAAATCTTTGTTGAACAGCCCGGAGGTGTCGGCCTGCGCGGTGCTGCTGGGGGCGCTCTCGCTGCTGACGCTGGACGGCTCAGAAGCCGAAGAGCTTGCGTGGGAGGCGTCGCCGTTTGTATTGGAGCAGCCTGCCAGCAGGCCGCACAGCAGAGCAGCACTCACAAGGAGCGAAAGGATGTGCTTTTGAGTCATAGGGGATGTCCTCCTTCTATCTGCGCCCGGCCCGCAGGCCGGGGAAAATATCTCTCTGAGACTAGTATACTGTTCTGCCGCGCGGTTGTCAATCGGCCTTGTCACGAACAAATTTTAAGGGGCCGTGCAGTGGGGCCGGATTGACCTTTCCGGCGCAGCGGGCTATAATAAAGGGTACATGAATCGTTAAAATACCAAGGAGAAAATAACCATGAAGAATGCAGCTTTTTCGATAGAGGAGCTTTTCCGTTTTCTGGACGCCGGCGTCAGTGCTTTCCACTCCACGGCTGCTGCGGCCGCCATTCTGGAAGCCGAGGGCTATGTGAACTGCCCTGAGAGCGCCGCGTGGGAGCTGACCCCCGGCGGCAAGTATTACACCACCCGCAACGGCTCTGCCGTGCTGGCATGGCGTATGCCCAAGGGTGAGCTGACCGGCTGGCACGCAGCCGCCAGCCACAGCGACTCGCCCACCTGGCGTATCAAGCAGTTCGACACGGAGGACAAGGTCTTCGCCAAGGCCGAGGTCGAGGGCTACGGCGGCATGATCATGCCCTCCTGGCTCGACCGTCCACTGACCGTGGCAGGCCGTCTGCTGGTGCGCACCGAGAGCGGCATCGAGAGTCGTCTGGTCTGCCCCGACCGTGCGCTGGCCTGCATCCCCAACCTCTGCATCCACTTCAGCCGCGACCTGAACAACGGCATGAAGTATAACCCGCAGGTCGATCTGCAGCCCATCTTCGGCAGCAAGGGCGGAAACCTGAAAGAGGTCCTGGCCGCGGAGGCCGGCGTGAAGGCCGAGGACATCCTCGACGCTGACCTTGTCCTCGCCACCCGTGAGAAGGCTGTCCGCATGGGCCTGAACGGCGAGTATTTCATGTCCGGCCGCATCGACGACCTCGAGTGCGCCTACACCACTCTGTGGGGCTTTCTGCAGGGCCGCGGCGAAGAGGAAGGCCGCGGAGACATCTGGGTCATGTTCGACAACGAAGAGGTCGGCTCTTCCAGCCGTCAGGGCGCGCAGGGTACCCTCATGGCCGACGTGCTGGCCCGTATCGAGGAGAGCATGGGCGTCAGCAGGGAGCAGAGCATCCGCGCCCGCACCAACTCTCTGGTGCTGAGCGCCGACAACGGCCACGCCACCCATCCCAACCACCCCGAAAAGAGCGACCCCGCCAACCCCGTCGTGATGGGCGGCGGCGTCCTGCTGAAGTATAATGCCCGCCAGACCTATACCACCAGCGGATTCACCGGTGCAGCCTTCACTGCCATCTGCAAGAAGGCCGGTGTGCCGGTGCAGGTGTTCGCAAACCGCGCCGATGTGCCGGGCGGCTCCACGCTGGGCAATCTGCTGGGCCATCAGATCCTGATGCCTATGGTGGACATCGGTCTGGGCCAGCTGGCCATGCACTCCGCCATGGAGACGGCAAGCTGCGCTGACGCCGAGTACATGGCAAAGGCCGTGGCAGAGTATTACAACACCCCCATCTTCCAGCCGAAGGACGGGGAGTGGAAGCTGGGCCTGTGAGCGCTGTCGTCGGGCGGTTCGCCCCCAGCCCCAGCGGGCGGCTCCATCTGGGCAACCTCGCGTGCAGCCTCCTTGCATGGCTGAGCGCCAGGAGCCGGGGCGGGCGAATCGTTCTCCGCATCGAGGACCTGGACGCGGAGCGCTGCCCCCGCAAATACGCCGACCAGCTGGAAGAAGACCTTGGGTGGCTGGGCCTTTTCTGGGATGAGGGCGGCAGCAAGGGCGGCCCCCATGAGCCATATTACCAGAGCGAGTGCAGCGGCATCTACACCGAGAGCTACAAAAAGCTGGAAGCCATGGGGCTTGTCTATCCCTGCTTCTGCTCCCGCAGCCAGCTCCATGCCGCCAGTGCGCCCCACACCTCGGACGGCAACGTCATCTATCCCGGCACCTGCCGGGGGCTGACAGCCGAAGAAATCGCCGAAAAGCGGAAGAAGAAAGCCCCGGCCTACCGCCTCATGGTGCCGGACGAGAACATCACCTTCACCGACGGCTGTATGGGCGAACATACAGAAAACCTTCTGCGCGACTGCGGTGACTTTTACCTCCGCCGCGCCGACGGCGTATTTGCGTATCAGCTGGCCGTCGTGGTGGACGACGCCCGGATGGGCGTCACCGAAGTCGTGCGCGGGGCCGACCTGCTTTCCTCTACGGCGCGGCAGCTCTATCTGTACCGGCTTCTGGGTCTGCCTGCACCGAAGTTCGCCCACTGCCCTCTGCTGCTGGCGTCGGACGGGCGGCGGCTCTCCAAGCGGGACGGCGACCAGAGCCTTGAGAACCTTCGCGCCCGCTATACGGCCGAGGACATTGTGGGCCGTCTGGCCTATGCCTACGGCTTGCAGGAAGAGCCTGCACCTCGGACGCCGGAAAGCCTCATCAAAGACTTTTCGTGGGATAAGGTGCCGAAGAAGGATATTTGTCTGCCGGAAGGACTGTTTTAGCGCAGCGTAACACCCTCGGCGAAGCCGTAAATGGGAGAAACGAGAACAAAAAGACCTTCAAGTTTTCATGAAGAGAACTTGAAGGTCTTTTCTGCTTTCAGAAAGGGGTACGTTATCAGAGCCGCTGCGGCACTCTCCGCACATCTCCCGAGCGCTCGAGGCTGCTGGCGGCAGCGTCCAGCGCAAAGGCCAGCGCTGCGCCCAGCACCACGTCGATGCAGCTGTGCTGCTTGAGCAGCATGGTGGACAGGATGATGGCCACGCCCAGAACATTGGCGGCAGGCCGCATCCAGCGGCGGCCCGGCTCGTCGAAGCAGCGGCTCCGGCGGTAGCCTATCATCAACGTCACCGTGTTGAGGACGTGGATGGACGGGCAGACATTCTTGGAGCTGTCAACGGCATAGAGCATCCGCACCAGACGGGCGAAGATGTCGCTGCCATACACCCGGTAAGGCCGCAGCGCAAGCCCTGTGGGCAGAAGGACATAACAGCTCAGCGCGATGGTCATGCCGGCGAAGAGGCACAGGCAGACCCGCCAGAAGTCGCTGCGCTCGCCGTGCCGCAGCAGATAGAACAGGGTAAAGGGGATCCACGCGAACCATGCAAAATAGGGGACGATGGCGTACTTGCAGAAGGGGATGACATCGTCCAGCTGGCAGTGTACCCAGATGGCAGGGACGGTGATATTCACCTCGAGCCAGTGGAACGCGGTCAGATAAAATACAGTGTAAAGAGCCATGAAAGAGATGGGATGGCGTGCGATCCAGCTGCGCATCAGTAACACTTCCTTTTAGGGGCAGTATTCCATTTCGCCCCGGCTTCATAGCATTATACGCCCCAATCATGAACAAAACAAGACAAAAATCTGACAATCTTACTAAAACAGCCTGCGAAAAACTGTGCAGATAGTCGAGATGTTTTTGCGCTGTAAACAAAAACAAGCCGCTACCAGTTGGCAGCGGCTTGTTGCTTGAAGTTCAAGCAATGCCGTTCGGAATGGGTAAGTTCAGACGGCGGCGAAACTCAGATGAGTACGCTGGGCTGTTATGCATTCTTTGCAGCGTGCTTCTTGGTCGCATGGAGGAAGAGAGCCAGCATTGCGATGGCGAAGATAACGCCGACGGGATATGCAACAGCGGTGTTGTAGATGGTAGCGCCCTCAGCGGTCTTGCTGTTGAGGAGGCTGCCAAGGCACTCAGGAGCCAGAATGAAGTAAGTAGAAGAAACTGCGCTCATGAAGGTAGCAGGCACAGCGGTGATCCAGTAGTTCTTCTTCTCCTGGAAGAGGTACATGGAAGCAGCCCACAGAACGATCATAGCCAGAGTCTGGTTGGTCCAGCTGAAGTAGCGCCAGATAACGGTGTAGTTGATGAAGCCCAGTGCATTGCCGATGCCCAGGAAAGCGCCGACGCCCAGAACGGGGATGCAGAGCTTCAGGCGGTTTGCGTAGCTGTCCTGATCGATCTTGAACCAGTCGGCCAGGGTCAGACGAGCGGAACGGAATGCGGTATCGCCAGAGGTGATGGGGCAGACGACGACGCCGATCATAGCCAGTGCGATGCCCACACCGCCCATGGTCTTGGAGCAGACGTCGTAGATAGCAGCGGACTGGCCCTCAGCCAGAGCAGCTGCCAGACCGGTGTTCAGACCGCCGGTGATCTCGTACAGGGAGCAGCCAGCTGCGGCCCAGATCAGAGCGATGATGCCCTCGCAGACCATTGCGCCGTAGAAGACGAAGTGGCCCTGCTTCTCACTCTTCATGCAGCGAGCCATCAGAGGCGACTGAGTGGAGTGGAAACCGGAGATAGCGCCGCAGGCGACGGTGATGAACATGAAGCTCCAGATAGGAGTTCCGGAGGGATGCATGCTGCCGAAGTGCTGCCAGATCTCGGGGATGGTGTAGGCGGGGTTGGTGAAGATGCCAAAGATAACGCCGACGGCCATGATGATCAGGCAGATGCCGAAGATGGGGTAGATCTTACCGATGACGGCGTCGATGGAGATGAAGGTCGCAATGAAGTAGTAGACCAGGATGATGACCAGCCAGAACAGGGTAGTGGTCAGAACACCGGACATACCGTTGTTCTTGCACAGGGTGACGATCAGGCCGGCAGGGCCGACTGCGAACACAGTACCGACCATGATCAGCAGCACGACGGAGAACACACGCATGACGTTCTGCATCACAGGGCCGAGGTATTTGCCGGTGATCTCTGCGATAGAGCCGCCGTCATTACGCTCGCTCATCATGCCGGAGAAGTAGTCGTGGACGCCACCTGCAAAGATGGTGCCGAAGGTGATCCACAGGAATACCACAGGGCCCCACAGAGCACCCTGCAGTGCGCCGAAGATGGGGCCGAGGCCCGCGATGTTCAGCAACTGGACCAGAAACAGCTTCCACTGGGGCATCACGACATAGTCAACACCGTCGTTGATGCGGACAGCGGGAGTTTCACGGTCATCGGGTCCGAACGTGTTGTCAACGATCTTGCCATAGACGAAGTAACCGCCGATCAGGATCGCTAAACAGAGTAAGAAACTAATCATACCAGAAACCTCCTTTTTGATTTCTACAGCCGACCCCATTCTGCCGACTGCCAAAATCATCCTTGGCCTTATGTTAACACATTCTTCATAAAATGAATAATATGCTTCTGGTATGGGCCATATATCAAAAAATATATGGCCCGGCACCCTGTTTGTGGGATGCCGGGCCATATTTTAACGAAGATACGATTGAATTTCGAGACTGTTTCTCTTTGAAACGATTCCGGAAATGTCCGGAGGGCGTTTTGCCGAAAATTCTTGCGCGTTTTTGTGCAGAGTGCTGAGGCGAGGCGATTTTTTGCCTTTTTACGTGGCTTTTTTGCATAAAATGGCGAGAGCTGAAAAACGTCCTCATTTTACCGTGAGGGCGGCTTCCCGGTGGAGCAGGTCGATGAATGCCTGTTCTTCGGACCGGAGCGCGCCGTGGTCGGGATAGACCAGCACGTCCCGCATGACCTGACGCTGGGCGGGGCATTTTTTGAGCACCAGATGGAACTGGTCCAGCGCCCGCTGGGGCATGGGGGATGCCCACATATAAGCTGAGGGCAGCTGCTGCAAGATAGAAAACTGGCTGCACTGCTCGTAGACATGGATGCGGCGGCTGTCGTTGACGTGCCAACGCACGCCGTCGCCGCCGTCTTCGCCGGGGAGCTGGAAGTCGTCGTGCATGATCTCCATATAATGGTTCAGCTCCGAGAGGTCTTTCACCTCGTGCTTGGCCAGTGGGCCGTCCCGGTTGGTGAGAAGCTGGTATTCGAACTCCATCACCGGCTCCATTTTCAGACCCCGGCGGGCGCAGTAGTGGATGTAGTGGTCGTCGTCCTCGGCGGCATACCGCAGCAGCGCCAGGTGATAACCCCGGCGCAGCACGAAGTCCAGCGCCTCCATGGAGCCGCCCTCCCGGATGTGGATGCGGAGCTGGTCGGCCCCGGCGGCTTCTTTCAGGAAATCCACCGCCGCATAGGAGGCGTAGGTAGCATGGGGGATCATCACCCGCAGCTCGGCGCAGCGCTCCCGGGCGTGGTGGGCATCTTCGGTCAGGCGGTCTACCTCTTCCAGCACCCGCGCGGCCTGCTCGATGAACCGCCGCCCCTGCTCGGTGGGGATCATGCCGGTGGACGAGCGCTCAAAGATGCGCAGGCCGTATTCCTCTTCCAGATTCTTCAGCGCCTTGCTGACGTTGGGCTGGGCGGCGTAGAGCTGCTTTGCCGCAGCGCTCACCGAGCCCCATTTCTTAATGGCAACGAGATAACGCAGTTCTGTGATGTTCAAAGCTCTTCTCCCCCGGTCAATGCAGATTCTCCTTTATTTTATCAGCCCGGCGGCAGGCGTGTCAAGCCGCGGTTGACGCCTCGAAGAGCGGGGCTTATAATAAAGAAAAACGCCCCGCTCAAAAGCAGGGCGGGAGGTGGAAACATGGAGCGTTACCGCGTTGTGCGCATCGAAGAGCAGATGTACGGCTGCGAAGAGCTGCCCGAAGGGGCCGAGGTCTGCTGTGACGTGACGATAGAGGCAGCGGACGGCATCCGGAAGACCCTGTCCTGCCCCGACGCCGAGCTGACACGGCAGGGCATCGACGAGGGAGACACTGTGCTCTGGGACGGCACGGCCCTGCGCAAAGCCTGAATTTGGAAAAGAGCTGGAAAAGGAGAGGAACATCATGAAAAAAATCGAGACTTCTGCCCTCATCGGCCTGGGTGCGCTGGGCATCCTCTTTGGCCGGAAGATGCCCGGCGTGAAGGTCATTGCGGACGCGGAGCGCGTTGCCCGCTACTCGGCCCAGCCGGTGGTCTGCAACGGCAAAGAGTGCCATTTCGACTATGTCACACCGGAGCAGGGCCAGCCGGTTGACCTGGTCCTCGTGGCCGTCAAGGCCACTGTGCTTGAGCAGGCCATCAAGGACATCAAAAAGTTCGTCGGCCCCGACACCATCATCATCAGCGTGCTCAACGGCATCACCAGTGAGAATGACATCGAAGCTGTCTATCCCGGCCACTGCCTGTGGAGCGTCGCCATCGGGATGGACGCTACCCGCGTGGGCCGCAGCCTGACGTTCGGTGCCGAAGGCCGCATCCAGTTCGGCGAGAAGAGCGGCGAGATGACCGACCGCGTAAAAGCGGTGGACGAATACCTCACCGCCTGCGGCATCGCCAGCGAGCCCTGCAATGACATCCTCTTCAAGCAGTGGAGCAAGCTGATGGTCAACGACGGCCTCAATCAGGCGGCCGCTGCTTTTGACCTGCCCTACGGTGGCCTGACCAAGCCCGGCCCGGCCTATGATAAGATGCTCGAGGCTATGCAGGAAGTCATTGATTTGTCGGTGCTGGAGGGCGTCAATCTGCCTGCCGACAACCACAAAGCCTTCCTCGAATCCATGGCCCCCACCTTCAAGCCTGACGGAATGCCCAGTATGCGGCAGGACGTCCTCGCCAAGCGCCCCACCGAGGTGGAGCAGTTTGCAGGTGTCGTCCGCCGTCTGGCCCAAAAGCACGGGATGCCCACTCCGGCCAACGATTTCTTCTATGAGAAGATCCGGGAGATCGAGGCCAATTACAATAAATAAGGAGACACCATGCACAGCATTTATTTTGCCCGCCACGGCGAGACGGTCTGGAACGTGGAGAATAAGATCTGCGGCATGACCGACAGCCCCCTCACCGAAAAAGGCCGTCAGCAGGCCCGGGAGCTGGGCCAGAAGGTCAAGGAAAGCGGCGTCCACATCGACGAGATATTGTACTCGCCTCTGAGCCGCGCCGCCGACACCGCAAAGGCCGTGGCCGAGGCCACCGGCCTGCCCGCCCGCTGTGAGCCCCGCCTGCGGGAGCAGTGCTTTGGCAAATACGAAGGCACGCCCCGGGACGGCGCAGAGTTTCGCATCTCCAAGACCCACTTTGCCGACCGCTACGATGGCGGCGAGAGCATGATGCAGCTGGCCCAGCGCATTTATAATCTGCTGGACGAGCTGCGGCAGGATGAGAACAAGACCTATCTTCTCGTGGCCCACAACGGCATCGCCCGTGTGGTCGAGTCCTATTTCCACGACATGACCAACGAGGAGTATTCCGCCGCCGGCATCAAAAACTGTGAGTTGGTGGAATACCGGTTCGAATAACAGCAAAAAGGCCATCGGGAGATCCCGATGGCCTTTCTTTTCAACAGGATGCTTTGCGATAGTGGAAAACTTTGTCCTTGGTAATGAACATCAGTACCGTGACGCAGAGCGCACCGGCTTCGGCTGCCGTGACGGCCAGCCAGACGCCCTCGATGCCCAGAACCATGGGCAGGAAGATGAGGGCCAGCAGCTGGAACAGCAAAGTGCGCAGGAAGGAGATGAGCGCACTGGTCACGCCGTCGCCCAGAGCAGTGAAGAAGGAGGAGCCGTAGACATTAAAGCCCATGAGGAAGAAGTTCAGGGCGTAGACGCGGAAGGCGTGGCTGGTCAGTGCCAGCAGCTCGGCGTCGTAGCCCACAAAGATGCGGGCCACATAGGGGATGACCAGCATGGAGAGGGCGGTCATAACGACGGCGATGACGCCGATGAGGCGGAGACTCTTCGAGTAAAGGTTGTTCAGCTCGGCGTGGTTGCGTGCGCCGTAGTGGTAGCTGACGATGGGGGCGCTGCCGACGGCATAGCCCACGAAGACGGCCACAAACAGGAACGCCGCATACATGATGACGCCATAAGCCGCGACACCGTTTTCACCGGCAAAGCGGAGGAGCTGGTAATTGTAAAGAATGTTGACCAGCGACATGGAAAGATTGGTCATCAGCTCCGAGGAGCCGTTGATGCAGGCGCTGCGGATGACGCCGCCGTTCCACTGGGCGCGGCCCAGATGGATAGAGCTGGTGGAGCACTTATTGAGGAAGTAGAACACCGGCAGCACGCCGCCCACGGCCTGGCTGATGAAGGTGGCGATGGCCGCGCCCTCCACGCCGCCGTGGAGCATACCCACCAGCACGACGTCCAATACCATGTTGGTGACGCCCGCCGCCACCGTGAAGGCGAAGCCCAGATGCGGCTTTTCGGCGGTGACGAAGAAGCTCTGGAACATATTCTGCAAAATGAAGAAGGGCAGGGACAGCATCAGGAGGCGGCCATACCGGACGGCATAATCCAGCATCTCGCCCTCTGCGCCCAGCAGCGCCGCCGCCGGGCGGACGATGAGAACGCCGACAGCGGAGAGAACGATGCCCGCGAGGAGGCCCGTCCAGACGAAGAGGCTGAAATAGCGGTCGGCCTTTTCCCGGTCGCCCTCGCCCAGCGTGATGCCCACGATGGCGCTGCCGCCGGTGCCAAGCATGAAGCCCACCGAGCCCACCAGCATCGGCACAGGCATGATGAGATTGACCGCGGCAAAAGCCGTTTTGCCCACAAAGTTCGAGACGCACAGGCCGTCCACGATGCCGTAGATGGAGGTGAACAGCATGGTGCCGACGCAGGGCAGCACGAACCGCAAAAGGCGGCTGTAATCAAAGTGGTCGGATAACTGTATTTTCTGCTTTGACATGGATACTCCTTGTTACATTCCGGGCCGCCAGCCGGTGCAGTAGCGGGCATAATCCCGGTCTGCCTGCTTGACGTAGAGCACAAGCTCCTCGCCGCCGTCCTTTTTGGTGCGCTGACGCACCTTGGTGGGCAGGTTCTGGCGGTGGAGCAGCTCGATCTCGTCGTTCAGATCTTCTTCGGTGTCAAAGGTGTCCAGCTCGGTCCAGTGGGTGGCAAAGAGCCAGAATTTTACAAGATGTTCGTTCAAGATCCAATTTCCTCCGATGCATTCAGACGGTAAAAGGGCGCGATGGCGTTCACGTCGCCGTGGCGCACGATGGAATAGGTGATGTCACAGTAGGGCTGGATGGCGGTGCTCTTCTCGACGGTGGAGATGAGCAGGACCTGCAGCTGCATCCGGCGGAACAGCTCCATCATGGGGCGGATGCGGTCGCTGGTCATCTTGCTGAACGCTTCGTCCAGCAGCACCAGACGGATGCTGTTCTCGCTCTTCTGGTAGATCTGGAGCAGCGACGCGCAGATAGCTACATAGAAGGGGGCCTGATTCTCGCCGCCGGAGGAATCGCGGCTGACGCGGGAAAGGGAAGCCTGCTGGCCGGAGACGGTGTTGGTCACTTTGATGTCGTAGTCGAGGTAGGTGCGGTAGTCTACATAATCCGAAAGGGTGACATTCTCGGGGCGGCGGCCCTCCTGCCGGGCGCGGGTGTTCTCGTCCACATCGGCCATGATCTTTTCCATCAGCTCGTCCACCTGACGCTCATAGACGGGGTCGGCGGTGGCGGCGAGGTTGTCCAGCGAGTCGCCGTCGGTCATCTGCTGGTTTCCCTTGTCCACGATGACCTGATAGAATGCGGCCAGCTGGGGGTCGCGGCTGGGACCAAGCTCAAAGCGGTAGACCTCTTCGCCGTAGGTCAGCTGTTCCATTACCTTGTTCAGCTCCCGGAACTGCCGCCGTGCGTTGAAGATGTCATCCTTCATCCGGAAGAGGATGTCCTTGCGGAAGCGGTCCTTGCAGTCGCGCTGTGCCTGCTCGAGGCGGGCGGCGTACCGCTCCAAATCAATGCGCACGAGGCTCTCGTGCTGGGCGCGGTACTGCTCGATGCCTGTAAGGCCCAGCGGATGATCGCAGACGTAGCGGGTGTTGTACTCTTTCTGGGCAGGCTCGAGGGTGCCGGTGAGGTAGACGGCCAGTGCGTCGTCCAGCCGGGCCTGTGCCTTTTCGGCGGACTGGGCCGCATAGCGCGGGCCTTTGTCCTTGCTCAGGGCCGCGAAGCGCTCCCGTGCCAGCGGCTCCAAAAGCGGGTACTGCCCGAAGAACCGGTCGGCGGCGTCCTTTGCCTGCCTGGCGGTCTCTTCTGCCTTGGTCTGCTCAGCCTCGCAGGAGGCCAGCTGCTTTTCGCAGACACGGATGTCGCCGCCGGCTGTCTCCACAGCGGCGCGGGCGGCGTCCCACGCGGCCTCGCGGGCCTCGTCCTCTTTGTAAAGCTGCTGCAGCATCGGGTTCTCGCGGCACTCGGTCAGCTTCTGCTCCTGTGCGGTGCAGTCGGCGCGGGCCGCTTCCAGCGCGGCGCGGGCGTCCCACAGCGCGGCCAGCTCATCCATGACGCTGCTGTGCAGCACATCCTGATAGCTGTCCCGTGCGGCTTTGAGGGCGGCGGCAGACTGTGCGGCTTCCTTGCTGCGGGCAGTCAGCTCATCCAGAGCTTTCGTCAGCGCTTCGGCCCGGGCGCGGCGGGCGTCAAGGCCGATATACCGCTGGGGTGTGCGGAGACGCTCGAGGCGGAAGGGGTGGTGGCGCAGCAGGTCGCGGGTAGCGCTGTCGGGATAGTTTTCCAGTGTGTCGGGGGTGTCACAGCAGACGATGCGCCGCAGGATGGTGTCGGCATACTGTGCGGCCAGCGGGTTCTCGCTTCGGACCTGCGCGGCGAGGCTGTCGGCAGGGGCGGCGTCGGCCTTGCGGTTGGCCGTGCGGATGCTGGGGGTATCCAGCAGGCTGATGGGGCCGACCTTGTCCCGCAGGGCCACAAAGGCGCTCTTGGCGGCGGCGTAGTGGGCAGGCGGCACGAGGATGTCGAACCGGCGGTCGCCGAGGCAGGCTTCCACGCAGTCCTGCCAGCTCTCGTCCTCGACGCTCAGCAGTTCGCAGAAGATTTTTGCGTCCGGCGTCATGCCGCGGCTCTTGAGCTCAGCGTTCACGGCGTCCCGCACTCTGGTGGCGGCGTCGCCGTGGGGGTAGACCCACCGGCCTCCCGAGACGGAGGCCAGCTCCGCCTGCTTTTCCTGTACTTCGGCGGTGAGGGCGTCGGCGCTCTGCCGTGCGGCGAAATACTGCTCTTCCAGCGGCTTTTCCAGCCCGGCAAGGGCGCTTTGGAGCTGAGGCAGAGTCTCCGCCGTCAGTGAGGCAGGCCAGAGCGATTTTTCGATGGCAAAGCCGCTGCGCTGCAAGCTCTGCAAGAGGCTCTGTACTTTGCCTGCGGCGGCTTCGCTTCTGGAAGCGTCCCGGCCGGCCTTGTCCAGTGCGGTCTTTTTGCGGGCCAGCTCTTCACTCAGGGCGTCCAGCGCCCGGCCCTCGCCGCTGGCGGCGGCACTGTGGGCCGAGAGGTAGGCCCGGCGGGCCTCGGCTTCGGCGTCTTTTGCGGCGGCGTAGCGGGCTGTCAGCTCTTCGTGCTGGCGCTTTCCGGCGGCAAGATGCTCCTGCCAGGTGTTCGTCCCGGCGGCGGCTTCCTCAGCACGGGCCAGCAGGGCAGTGCCTCGGTTGACGAGGGCTTCCGTTTCCTTCTGGGCAGCTTCGCGGCCATAGTCCACGATTTGTTCCAGCGCGGCGGCGCGGGTCTGGGCTTCGGCCAGCACGGCGTGGAGGTTTTCCAGCTCCACCCGGTCGCCCTGCAAAGCCTCCAAATCAAGCTCGGGCTGAGGCAGGATGTACTGATATAAAAACTCCCGGAAGTTGGGGATCTCGTCCATACTGGTACCCATCTGGAAGACTTCGTTGAACTTCTTGCCCAGCGGGCTTGCGGCGCGGCCGATGCCCAGCGCCCGGCAGATGCGGTCGCGGGCTTCGCCAGGGCTGCGGGTGTAGGAGAGACGGTCCACAGCGGGCTTGAAGTTCTCTTTCGAGCTGGGCGCGCCGGTGCGGGGGTCGATGAAGGGCAGCTGCTCGAGGGTGCAGCCGTCCTCGGAGATATACCAGGTCTGGTCGCCGGGATGGAGTTCCTGCATGGGGCCTTCCGACTCGACCCGGACGGCGATGACGAAGTGGGTGCGCTTGATGCTGTCCCAGAACTCCGCGCCGATGTAGGCCACGGTGCGGCCCGGGCGGCGGTAGGCGTTCTCGCCGCGCTGCTTGGCGTGGACAGAGCCTTGCAGGGTGCGGCCGCTCTTTTTGTTGCCGAGAGCGTTGAAGTTGCGGTTGGTGGTCAGGCAGTAGCGGATGGCGTCGAGGATGGTGGTCTTGCCCACGGCATTGACGCCGATCATGTAGGTCAGCCGGGCGCAGTCGAAGGTGACGTTCTCAAAGTTGTGCCAGTTGATGAGCTTCAGGCGTTTCAGTTCTATCATTCTTCCACCTCCACGGCAGCGGTGCCGTCCTCCGGCCGCTCATAAAGCGAAAGCTCACTGCGGGTGCGGGTTACCTCGGCGGCAGCGTCCGCAAGGTCGGAATCCGGCAGAGCGAGCAATACAGTGGGGAATACTTCGATGCGACTATCCAACCCGGAAAGCCGCCCCACCGGCCGGGCCAGATTGTACCGGCGCAGGGTGCGCAGCAGCTTTTCCAGCGTGGGCTGGTCGAGGCGGCGGGGCAGGTTCATCTTTTGCAATTCGGCCTGTACCTCTTCCACCGTCACCAGCACCTGGTCGGCGCTGGCCGAGAGGCTCTCCCGCTTTTGGAGATAGAGCAGGCGCAGGACTAAGAGCAGGATGCTCTCGTACTTCAGAAGCCGGGCCTGACTGCCCTCATGCTCGTTGACGAGGGCCGCCGCCTGCAGCGGGGCGGGGTAGAGCACCACCGAGTAGCCCAGCGGCGCAAACACGGCCCGCACCTCGTTGAGGTGGTCCTGAACATAGAGATATTTGGCGCGCTGGTCCTCCACGCCGCCCAGCACAAAGCAGTGGTTGAGCAGATAATTTGCGCACTCTTCCAGCATTTTATTCGTTTCGGTCATCTTCGGCGTCCTCCTTGCGGGGTGTCAGAGTAAATTCTTCAAACCGGAAGCCGCCCCGCGTGGCCCACTCGCCGGTGAGCTGGATGTCATAACAGCGGCGCGGCGACTGGGAGTAGGTGTGCAGTCCGATGATGCGTGCGAAGTCGTTCGGGTATTCGTCGGCGAGGGTGGACGCCGAGACAGAAGGCCGCGCGGCCAGCGCCTGCCGGGCGAGGATGTCCACGTTCTCCTCGGTGACGGCCATCCGGGCGTAGTCCAGCAGGAGCTTCTGCTCCCGGCGGAGCTGCTCTTCGTCCAACTGTCCGGCCTGCACCGGGGCCAGCGGCGCGTCGGTGCGGGGTGCGGCCGGAGGATAGAGCGGCTTTTCGCCGAAGACCTGCACCGGCCAGAGCTTGAGCCGTGCGGCCAGCGGGCCGTCGTCCGGCTCAAAGAGCTGGTCGGGCGTTTTGATGTTCTCAGCGTACCGCCGCAGCAGGGCGGTGACGCTGCCCTGGGCCGAGCGGTCGCTCAGCAGCAGGAACTGCGCCCGCTGAACGGCCCGCTTGCGGTAGCGGACGTGGCTGGCGTCGATCTCCCGGATGAGGGTGCTCATCTCTTCGAGGGCGTCCCGCTGTTTCTGGATGAGGGCGCGGACGGCGGGAGTGGCCTCGCTCGGGGCGCAGCGCTCCACCCGGGCGTAATCCAGCGCCAGCTGGGGCAGGTAGTTCGTCTCGCAGTCGTCCAGTCCCTCTTCGAGGAAGGCGCGGTAGTTGAACAGGTTGTCGCTGGTCTTGAAGCGATGGTAGGCGGCCGCCACAACCTTTTCTTCGTACTGGTCGAAAAGCTCCAAGACTTCCTGCGGGGTGCGGTTGCGGGTGAGGCGGTCGATGTAGTGGCCGATGGAGGCGTTGAGGGCGCGGAGGGACTTGTTCAGCGCCTCAAGGTCGCCGGCCACTTCCCGCAGGACGTTCTCGTAGGGGCTCTTCTCTTCGCCCACGTTCTGCAAAAGCTGCCACGCCTTGTAGAGCTTGCCGGTGTAGGTGACGACCCGGGGGTTTAGGATCTCTTCCAGCGCTTCGAGAAGCGGCGTCACCTCCGGCACAAAGGCCAGCGCAGGCTCTTCTTCGTAGCTGCCGGGCTGTTCGGCCAGCCAGCCGGTGCGCCGCAGCCGCAGCAGAAAGCCCAGCGCCAGCGTGTGGGGATCGCGGGTGGGCTGCTCGGCCTCATCGCCCGCGTCGTCGGCGTCCAGTGCCAGAGGCTTTGCCAGCGCGGCGAAGTAATCCTCGGCCCGGGATACGGCCTCGGCCCGCAGGATGCTGTAATCTGCCGTGTGGCGGCACTCCTCCCACAGCAAGAGCAGCAGCTCTGCATAAAATGCCCGGTTCGGCCCCGCCAGCGGCCGGAACAGCCGCGGGCTGACCAGTTCAAACAACTGCATCCGTATGCCCCTTTCGTTCGGTAAATATCGACTTCTATTGTACCACAGAGTTTGCGTTTTTGCCATAAAACTGCAAAAAGCCCCGGAAGCGGCGGGGACGCCGCACTTCCGGGGCTGGTCAGGCTTTTATTCAGTTGGAATCGCTCGGAGATATTTTCATTTTGACGCCCAGCGAAACGTAGGTCTTTCCGTTGATGGTCTTTGCCGCGACGCCGATAGCGGTGACTTCGGCGCCTTTATCCGTGAAGCCTTTGAGAGCACTCTTGTATGCGGATGTGACCGAGGAAATGTCCATGTTTCTCAGCATTTCCGAGGTGATTTCCCGCACCTTGTAATGAAAGCCACTCATCAAATCCACGTTGGAGTCCTCAGGCAGGGGGAGCGCATACATCATGATGCCCTGCGCTTTATCGACCTTTGACCACTTGTTTGTGAGAACATTGTGGTTTTCGTCTTCCATATTAAGATAGAAATTGCCATCAGCCGGTTTGATACAATCAAAGGAAGTTTCGGCCAGAGCCTTGGCTTCAGGGTCATTGGTCGTCATGCCGACTTCTTTGCTATAAACGGAAAAGAAAGCGTCCTCCACCTGCTGCTCGAAGCTTGCAGGATTGCCGCCGCCACCGCCGCCGTTGCAAGAAGCGAGCAGCAGCATCGTCATTGCACCCGCCAACAGAAGGGCTGTGAGCTTTTTGAACTTTTTCATCGTCAAGTCTCCTTTGTTTTACTGGAAACACTATACAATGCAATCTTACCCCCCCCCGTATGAGTTTGTCAATCGGCAAAATGACAAAATTCACTCCCGCTTTTTGGGAAAAGTATACCATCCTCCGGTGGGGCAAATAAAAACACGGGCCGGCAAAGCGGTATAAAACCCCTTTGCCGGCCCGTGCGGCGCTCCCTTATTCCCAAGCCGAGCGGCAGAGCCGCGGAAAGGCTTGACAATGATTGACTCGATGATAGCACAACCTTGGTGCTCTGTCAACCGGAACGTGAAAAAAAGTAAGATGTGCGGAAGGATTTCTCCAATCTTTTCCTGAAATTACACACATTTTCCACGAATTTGTGATAGCCTTAAATACAGAAGAACTCCCCGATAATGTACTCGTTCGAAATACAAGGCGGAACTACTCCTGATAGATACACAACAGCCCCCCGGAATGCAGGACTCCGGGGGGCTTCGTGTTTATAAGAGGCGTTTACCAGCAGCCGCGCACCCGGAAATCCCGCTCCCATGGGTCGGGGGCGAGGTCGCGCTGGCGGAGCGAGGTGATCTGGATATAGTCGCTGCGCTGGATGAGGGCGAACAGCTTGAGGAAGAGGGCCGGGTCGCCCTGCACCTCCAGCGTGACCGAGCCGTCGTCCTCGTTCTCCACCCAGCCGGTGAGGCCAAGGCTCTGGGCGGCGTACCGGGCGCGGTAGCGGAAGCCCACGCCCTGCACCTGCCCTTCGATGGAGTACCGCCGCCGGACGGTGCCCTCGGGCAGGGCGGGGGGCTGGCGATCCTTTTCATTCAGAAAATCAAACATAAGCGGCTTACAGCTCCTGATAGGCGCTCATCAGGGCGGGGATGAACTGCTTTTTGCGGCTGACGACGCCGGGCAGCACCCAGCTGCCATCTTCCTCCGGCTCCTTCTCGAAGCCACTGCGCAGCATCTCGCCGGCATGACGGCCGGTGCAGATGACGACGCTCTCTTCCTTCGGCACATCGGTCAGCAGCATATAGAGGTCCTCCACGTTCTGCTTGCCGCAGGCTTCGGGCAGATAGGGGGTGAGCAGCTTCTGGGCCGCTTTCAGGTTCTTGCGGGTCATGTAGCTGCCCTGCGCCACGCCGAAGCGGACGTCGCCGCACATGAACACCTTGAAATCCTGCAGGAAGACTTCCTCAGGGGTCTTGCCGTCCAGCTTCTCGCCGGCCTCGAACATCTCGGAGGCAAAGGCGTCGATCTCGACGCCCGCGATTTTGGCGAGGCGGTTGGCGGTGGAGACATCGACGGGAGTGCAGGTGGGGCTGCGAAAGACCAGCGTATCCGAGAGGATGGCCGCCAGCAGCAGACCGGCGATCTGAGGCCGTATCTCGACGCCGTTCTCATCGTACATCTGGGTGATGATGGTGGCGGTGCAGCCTACGGGCTGGTTGCGGAAATAGACCGGGCCGCTGGTCTCGAGGCTGCCGATGCGGTGGTGGTCGATGATCTCCAGGATCTCAGCCTGGTCGAAGCCCTCCACGGCCTGAGTGGCCTCGTTGTGGTCCACCAGGATGATGCGGCGCTTGCGCAGGGCGATGATGTTGCGGCGGCTGACCATGCCGCAGTACTTGCCGTCCTCGTCGAGGATGGGGAAGTAGCGGTGGCGCACCTTGGCCATCACGCGGGTGACGTCGGCCACTGGGGTGACGAGGGTGAATTTCATGATGTCGTCGCGGGTCATATAGTAGGAGATGGGGGCGCACTGGCTCATGAGCTTGCCGGCGGCGTAGGTGTCGCAGGGGGCGGTCATGATGGCGACGCCGGTCTCCTCGGCGATGCGCTGGATGGTGCGGCCCACCTTGGCGCCGTTGCAGATGATGAGGAGGGATGCTTCCTTCTCGATGGCGCACAGCTGGCTCTCATAGCGGTTGGTCAGGATGACGATGTCGCCCTTTTCGACGTTGTTTTCCAGCATCTCAGGGGTGGCAGTGCCGATTTTGATATGACCGGTGGTGCAGACGGCGTTCTCGTTGCCGACGACCATGGTGCCGCCGAGGGTCTCAAGGATATTCTTATAGGTGGTGCGGCTGGTGGCAAGCACACCGGTGTCGAACACGTCCATGTTGGCGGTCGCAATGTCCTTCACGGTGATGATGCCTTCCAGCTCGTTGTCGGCGCTCGTGATGGGCAGGGTGTCGATCTGCTGGTCGCGCATGATCTCCCATGCCTTGCGCAGACTGGTGGAGCCGGGGATGCCGGGCATCTCACGGTAGTCCACATCACGGATCTTCGGGTTGACGTCGGTACACATCCGGGGCGGCGCGACGCCGAACCGCTTGAGCACGAATTCCGTCTCCTGGTTCATCCGTCCGGCCCGGCGGGCCTCGCAGACGAGGGAGCTTGTCTTATTTTTCAGCTCTGCGTACGCAATGGCAGAGCAGATAGAGTCGGTGTCCGGATTGCGATGTCCGATGACCACGACTTTATGAGCTGTCTTTGGCATAGATTCCTTCCCCCCTTATGGGTCTTGGGTTGTCCTTCTTATCATGATACCGGAGCGCCGTTTTATCCGCGTCCCTGCACGGCGCGGAAAAGGGCAGCCCTCTGGCAGCTTTCATTGTAACACAAGATGGAATGGGGGTAAAGTGGCGCAGAGGAGCAGGATTCTTAAAATTTTGAGAGATTCTTGTATACATCTTCTTGCCTTTTGGGAAAAGGCGCTGTATCATAGGGATAAGTCTGTATACTTTAAGAAAGCCCCTTCGGGGGCGGCGCGGAGGAGCGAATGACGAGCACAAAATTTGAAACGAAGCCTTTGTTTACCCGCCAGCAGCTGACGGCCCTGCTGCTGCCGCTCATTGCGGAGCAGGCCCTGAGCGTGACCATCGGCCTGGCCGATACCCTCATGGTGTCGTCGGTGGGCGAGGCGGCGGTGTCGGGCGTGAGCCTTGTGGACACCTTCAACACCCTGATGATACAGATCATGACGGCGCTGGCCACCGGCGGCGCGGTGGTCGCCAGCCAGTACATCGGCCATCGGGAGGAGAAGAGCGCCCGGGCTGCCGCCGCACAGATCATGTTCATCATGTCCAGCTTCAGCATTCTTGTGGCAGCGGTGGTCGTGGTGGGACGCCACGCCATCCTGCGGGGCATCTTCGGCTCCATCGACGCCGATGTGATGAAGTACGCCGAGACGTATTTCCTGCTGTCGGCCCTGAGCTACCCTTTCATCGGCCTGTATAACGCAGGCGCGGCCCTCTTCCGGGCGCAGGGCAACAGCAAGATCAGCATGATGTCCAGCCTTGTGATGAATGTCGTCAACATCGGCGGCAATGCCATCCTCATCTTTGGCTTCAAGATGGGCGTCATGGGCGCGGCGCTGGCCAGCCTCGTCTCCCGCGCGGTGGCCTGCTGTGCCGTCCTCTTCCTGCTCCAGAAGCCGGGTTGTATGCTCCGCGTCACCGGCCTGTCGGCCCTGAAGCCGGACGGAAAGCTCATCCAGCGCATCCTGCGGGTGGGCATTCCGGCGGGCATTGAGAACGGGATGTTCCAAATCGGCAAACTGTCGGTGGCCAGCCTCACCAGCACACTCGGCACCGCCGCCATCGCGGCCAATGCCGTGGCCAACACTACCAGCACCTTCCTGAACATCCCGGCCAGCGCCGTCGGCATGGCGGTGCTCACGGTGGTGGGCCAGTGCCTCGGTGCAGGCGAGAAAGAGCAGGCTGTCTGGTATGCCCGCCGTCTGCTGCTGGTGGCCTACTGCGGTGCCTGGGTCATGAACCTGTCGGCCTTCTTCTTCGCCGACCGCTGGGCGCTGTCCTGGTTCAGCCTCTCGCCGGAGGCTTCGGCCATGGCGCTGGAAGTCATGATGTGGTTCAACATCGTCTCCCTCTTCTTCTGGCCCTCCAGCTTCACCCTGCCCAACATCCTCCGCGCCGCCGGCGACGCCAGCTTCACCATGACCGTCAGCATCGTGTCCATGTGGGTGTTCCGCGTGGGCTTCTGCTACCTGTGGGTCCTGAAGATGGGCGGCGGACTGCTCAGCATCTGGATGGGGATGTATCTCGACTGGGCGTTCCGCTCCATCTGCTTTACGGTGCGTTTTGTCCGGGGAAAATGGCTCGAGCAGAAGGTCATCTGAAACTTCCTCTTGCTTTTTTCGGCTCAGAGTGGCAGAATGAGAAAAAGAAATGGAAGAAGGGGATTCTCTATGCTGTTTCATCCTGCACAACTGGGCCTCGCCCATCTGGACAAAGCAACGCTGGAAGCCGATAAGAAAGCCTGCAAAAAGATCGGCCCCTGCGGCGTGGGCAAAAAGGCCCTCTACCTCAACAGCTTTTACATCGACCGCCGGTATTATCTGCCCTATGGCAGCATCAGCCGTGTGTTTAAGCGGGTGGCTATGAGCCAGGGAGGCTTCTCCGGCAAGGGGATGTTTGCCTCGATGGCTTACCTCGTGGTGGAGTACGACGGCGGCAAGCAGAAGCAGTGCAACTTCAAGGACGAGCGGGATGTGGATGCCCTGCTGGAAGTTCTGGCGAAAGAACAGCCCAACATCCCGCGTCTGAGCGCCGCAGGCGAGGCGGAAATTGCCCGCCAGAAGGCCGAGAAAGCCGCCCGGAGGCTGCCCCAGCTCTCGAAAGAGGCAGAGCAGAGCGTGGGCCAGCTCAAGCGCGCATCGGACTACCTCGCCAAGAAACCGGAGCTTGCCAAAGAGCTCAGCGCTGCCGAGCGCCGCAAGCGCGCCCAGCTGCAGAGCAAGCCGGTGTATAAATATGTGGCGCTCATCATCAGTCTGTTCGGCGTGGTGTCTGCGGCCTATGGTATCCAGAGCATCATCAACCACACCGGAAACTACGGTATCTACTTTGCGCTGTTCGGCTTTGCGGCCATCTTCCTCTTCTCCAGCTACAACATGATGCCTACGGCCCACAACAACCGTAATGCCATCATGAAGCGTGCCGACAGGGCCGAAGCGGCCATGGCCGAGTACATCAAAGCCTATCCCGGCGGGAACTTCCCGGTGCCGGACATCTACGCTCACCCTGTGGTGCTCAAGCAGATGACCGATGCTCTTCAGGAGGGCCGGGCCGTCACCCTGCCCGAAGCTCTCGAGGCTGTGAAGAACCGCCTCAAAGAGGTCAACGCCGACGTTCAGGTGGAGCAGGAAGAATACGACGAGATCGTCCAGATCAAGGCCATGTTCCTCAACCACGATTATCAGTAACGAAAGAAAGAAATGCCATCGCCGCGAGGCGATGGCATTTTTGTGTCTTATCAGACTTCTGCGGGCTGGGGCTGAGTGAATATCTTCATGCTGTCCTTGTAGGCGTGGATGAAGTAGACGATCTCTGCGATGGCGGTCAGCGTCCAGGAGCAGGGGTAGAGCAGGTAGAGCGAGGGGATGGTATGGAAGTGGGCGAAGATGGTGTAGACCCAGATGACCCGGAACACGCAGGAGCCGAGGACGACGATGACAGTGGGCACTACTGTCTTGCCCAGGCCGCGGGAGGCCGCGATGGTGCAGTCCATGAAGGCCGAGATGCAGTAGGCAAAGCCCATGACGCCCACACGCTTCATGCCGGCGTCGATGACGGCGCCCTCGGTGGTGAAGAGGGCGAGGAACTGCCGCCCGAAGATGAACAGCGAACCGCCCAGCACAAGGCCGACGCCGAAGGAGTAGGCGAGGGCGATGAAGTAGCTCTTCTTCACGCGGTCAGGCTTGCCCGCGCCGTAGTTCTGACTCATGAAGCTGGCGCAGGCCATATAGAACGCGGCCATTGCGTCGTATATCATGTTGTCGGCGTTGGCGGCGGCGGAGTTGCCCTTGACCATGAGGGAGTCAAAGGAGTTGACACCGGCCTGAATGAAGAGGTTTGCAATGGCGAAGACGGCGTTCTGGAATCCGGCGGGCAGGCCCAGCGCGAGGATGCGCTGGGTGGTGGCAGGGTCGAGGGCGACCTTGTGGAAGTCCAGGGCGTAGCAGTCCTGCACGCGGGTCAGCGCCCGCAGAACGAGGAAGGCCGAGACGCACTGGGAAATGGCACTTGCCAGCGCGACGCCCATCACGTCCAGATGGCAGACGATGACGAAGAAGAGGTTGAGCAGGATGTTCAGCGCGCCCGCGATGCACAGGTAGTACAGCGGCTTTTTCGTCTCGCCAATGGCGCTGAAGATGGCGTTGCCGTAGTTATAAAGAGCCAGCGCCGGCATACCGAGGAAGTACACCCGCAGGTAGAGCACGGCGCCGGGGTAGAGGTCTTCTTTGGTGTTGAGCAGATGGAGCAGGGCCGGAGAACCCAGCAGGCCGATGAGCAGGAGCAGTACGCCCGCTGCCAGACTGACCAGCAGAGCCGAGTGGACGGTCTTCTCCACATCGTCGGCATGGCGCGCACCGTAGAACCGGGCCACCAGCACGTTGATACCGTTGCTCAGACCGATGAGAAAACCGGTGAACAGGGTGACGAAGATGCTGGTGGAGCCTACCGAGCCGAGGGCCGTGGAGCCTGCGAACCGGCCCACCACAGCCACGTCCGACGTATTAAAGAGCACCTGCAGCAGATTGGACAGGACCAGCGGCAGGCTGACCAGGAGGATCTGTTTGGCCAGAGGCCCTTCGGTCAGAGACTTTGCGGATGAACTCATAGTTTCTTTTTCCTTTTCTTATCCCAAAACAGTACCCGCGCACACCGGGGCACAAGCTCTATTATAAAGATGTTTTTGCTTTTTGCAATATGAAAAGATGGCCCCCTGACAATAGAAAAGGGGCTGTTGCAAAATAGCTCCAACAAAAATGAGATAGACTTCTCCAACTACCCGGCCATCCTTGCCTGCTGGAACAGCGAGGAAGTCCAAAGAGAATTTGCCGCATGGCAGGCGGAACAGGCGCATCATACCCCCAGCAAAGAGAAACAGAGCGTTCCCGATGGGGAAACGCTCTGTTGTACATATCGTTATCGTTCGTGGATTTTTCAGGGTGCGTCCGCAGGGCGCACCCTGTTTTTGTTTCATCATGGTTGGGTGTACGTCAAAACGCATCACCGCAACTCCTTATAGGTTTCTTCCGGCACCGGCTCGCACCACTCGTTAGAGGTGCCCTCACCGGGCACTTCCACTGCCAGATGAGAGAACCAGCAATCGGGTGCAGCACCGTGCCAGTGCTTGACCTCCGGGGGAATGTTCACCACATCGCCCGGATGCAGCTCCAGCGGAGCTTTGCCCCATTCCTGATAGTAGCCCCGGCCTGCCACGCAGACAAGGATCTGCCCACCGCCCTTTGCGGCATGGTGGATGTGCCAGTTGTTCCGGCAGCCCGGCTCAAAGGTGACGTTGTAAATGCCAACCTGTGCGGTGGACAGGGGTGCCAGATAGCTTTTTCCGCTGAAATACTGTGCAAAACCGTCGTTGGATGCACCGATGGGGAACACCATTTCACTCTGGTGCTTTGCCTTGGCATCCTCTGCAGCGTCCTCTGCCCAGACTTCCTTGGCCATGCGGAAAGCCGCCCACGCCTTGGGCCAGCCTGCATAAAACGCCGCATGGGTCAGGATCTCTGCAATCTCAGTCCGGGTAATACCGTTGTTTTTCGCTGCCGTCAGGTGATACCGAAACGAGGAGTCCGTCAGTCCCTGCGCCATCAGTGCCACCACCGTCACAAGGCTGCGGTCCCGGAGGGAGAGTTTATCCTCTCGGCTCCACACCTGCCCGAATAGTACCTCATCGTTAAGTTCTGCAAATTTTGGTGCAAATTCGCCCAGAGCATCCCGCCCTGCTGTCTGTTTCACTGCCATTATACGTTCCTCCCCATCTCGTAAGCCTGTGCCATTGCAGAGGTGTTTCGCACCGCACCCGGCTCATAGACACCACTTGCTACAAGGACGCCTTTTTCCACGGCACCTTCCACACAGTCTGCATAGCCCCGGAAGCAGGCCAGCGTAGTGTCCGCAGAGGCTTTTTCCTCGTCTGCCATGGTGGTGATGTAGTAGAATTCCTTGTCTTTGACCTCAAGCCACCGTGCCACGGTACGGTCGATCACTGCCTTCAACTGGGCACTGATGGAGTAGAAGTATACCGGGCTTGCCAGCACAATGACATCGGCATCGATCATCTTTTGCAGGATGTCTGCCATATCATCCTTGTGGACGCAGGCTCCGCCGTGGGTGCTGCAGTAGTAGCAGCCGGAACAGGGAGCCACCTTTTTCTCAGCGACCCGGATCTTTTCTGCTTTGTGCCCGGCATCCTGCGCTCCACGCAGAAATTCGTCGCATAGAATATCAGAGTTACCGCCCTTCCGGGGACTGCCAGACAAAATCAATACCTTCTTGCTCATAGGAACCTCCTTGACAGCAGAGTGCATCCGCATTATGATGTTGATAAAGTTTGATTTTATCATACAACTTAAAGCGCACTTTAAGTCAAGGGCTTTTTGAAAAAAACGGAGGTTTCAGATGATCTATACCGTAGGTGAAATGGCACAAAAGCTGGGCGTACCTGCCTCCACCCTGCGCTACTACGACAAAGAAGGGTTACTTCCCTTTGTGGAGCGTTCCTCCGGCGGCATTCGGATGTTCCGGGAAAACGACTTCGAGTGGCTGCAGGTCATCCGCTGCATGAAAAAAGCCGGAATGTCCATCAAGGATATCCGGCAGTATATTGAGCTTTCCATGCAGGGAGACGACACCATTGACACCCGGCTGGAAATGTTCCGGCATCAGCGCGAGGTGCTCACCCAGCAGATCCAGCAGTTACAGCACACGCTGGAGACCGTGGAGTATAAATGCTGGTTCTATGAAGCCGCCAAAGCCGCTGGGACAGTGGATGTCCCCGGTGCAATGACCGATGCGGATGTGCCGGAGCAGTTCCGTGCCATCCGGCAGGAGCTTCGGGGACAGAAGATGCCGAATATCGAAAGATAAGAAATGCCGTTCCAGTTGCTTTTGGAACGGCATTTCTCTTAATCTTCTAACCCATGGCTCCCGGTTACGTTTTTCAAGTATCCCTCCGGGTCACCGTTCAGAATCAAATCCGCATAGCCCAGTGGGTCATTGTAAATAAGGTAATCCAGCTCCGTCTGCTGCGCCATGGTCACATCCAGCGCATCCTCGACCCCGGTGCAATTGATGGAAATCTTTCTCCCATCCCGGAGCAGCAGCTCCACACAGCCGGTATCCATGTTGAAATGGCAGGCTCTTGCATCGTACTTCATGTTTGTGTCCTTTCTGCCTTACGGCACCTTTACAGTTGTGACTTTTGTTATACGGTTCTTCTGATAAGGTTTTGGACACACAGCCGTCGGGAAGGAGCCTTCATTTTGCTTTCCGAAGAAAACAAAAAATCCGAACCCTTCTCCTATCGAGAAAAGGTTCGGATTTTCATTGTTTGGTGCGATGGAAGGGACTCGAACCCCCGGCCTACTGATTCGTAGCGCACGCCGGGCGATTCCCTCAATTTTTGGAAGTTACGTTTTAACGTCATTTCCAAGCGATACATCGCAGGTTTTGAGCTTCGAGTTTCTGCACCCTTTGTCCGATTTTGCAACGATTTGCACCCTTTGCACGTTTTGAAACCGTGCAAAAACCGTGCAGAAACCGTGCACTTACTCCCAGACAAACTAAAATCCACTTCATCCGACAACGACTTGACGGCATTGGTTTGGGTGGCCATTCTCTTATTTTTAGTACTTGCTGCATCACAAGCCGATTGGAAAGCATCTGACCTCATTCTCAGTATAACCCGTCGTTTTGTGTTAGAAAAAAGCAACACAGCACGATATGGTCTGTATGGCCTTGTAGTGGTATCCTTTTGCCAACAAGAAAACAACATAAAACGAAAGGAAAAACAAATGATGAAACGTATCTTTACCCTGATTACCTCTATTGTTCTGGCCACCAGTCTACTGGCTGTCCCCTGCTTTGCCGCTGAGCCTGAAGACTTGCCCACGCCGCAGCCTGGTGTGACCGAAACGGAACAGCCTGACGGTTCTGATCAGCCTGAGAATCCGGACAGACCTTCTATCCAGCCATGTGATGCTATGCCGGGCGTTGGAGACATGGGTTAACTCATAAAATCGATGTTCAAGTATTCTTTCGCTTCTTTTTTGACAACCTCTAACCCGATTTGATATCCAATGACTTTGCAGAGATAATACGATTGGTAGTACAATTCTTTGCTGATTTCGTCATCGCCCATAAAATGTCGGCATTCCGCTTCAATTTCCAGACATCGGGGCAATACTTGGTAATGTCCATATTGAATACAGGCTTCTCGTCCTTCTTTAGCGAGTGCAGCTCCTTCCTCATAGCGACCGCACAAATCCAGTACCCGAGCATAATTATAAAGGACCAAAGGCAACACCCCTATAGATGTTATGGTTTCCTTAAAATGCTTACGCACATACTTAAGCAGCTGATAGTAGATTTCAGCTGCTTTTTTATTTTGGCCAGCATCAGAGTAAGCAAGCCCAATCTGATTGATAATTGTGATTTCATCTCTTGTATAAAGGAAACTTTCTATACTCTCTAGGTCAAAGCGGGGCACAGTCAGCTGAATTGCCTGCATTAGCAGATCGATTTGTTCCAGCGGCGTGTAGCGTCCATCTAAGCGTCCCAGAAGTACCCTTGAACGCAGGGCAAATTGCTGCGCAATTTGATCATCCGGATCTGCCAGCTTTTCAAATTGTGCAAGCTTCTCAAAGCCCTCCGGCACCTTTTCGGTCACATTGCAGGCAACAATTTCTTTCTGAAGAGCTTCCATCTCCAGTTCATTTTTACTCAGCAGAGCAAAATAGCGGTCATCCGGCAGGCCCAGACGCTGCAAAAGGGCATTGATCCGGTTGCGGCTGGGGGTCTGTTTCCCATTTTCCAGTCGGGAAAGAGTCATAGGCTCACAGATTCCATAGCAGAGCTGCTCCTGGGTCAAACCCAGATCCAGCCGCCGCTGCTTAATGTATTCTCCCAGAAAGACATTTTTCATTGCTGAGTCCCTCCTCATTATAGCTGCCGCGCTCCTGTAGTTTAAAGCTGGCACTGTGTGTCAACCAATATCAATATTCTAAGGACATTATACCATATCCGGCAGCGGGATGGTAGCTTTGATTAAATCAGAGGTTCCCTAGTACGATGACACTACGCGTTCTAAAACATATCGTTTTGTGTTATTTTTAATTAACATGATGCGATATGTTCCTTAACAACTATCTGTGCTACAATACAGTCACAGCAAGGGACTTGCACAATCAGAGGTTCCAAGCTGATAAATCTTAAAGAAAGTAGAAACAAATCATGGAAGTCCTCGCTGAGAAGAAGCCCATTGAAGAACAGGTTGATTGCAATATCGACATTAATATCTTCTGCTAACAGGGTTAATTACCACTTTAATAAGGGGTTCGGATTGTTCCGGGCCCCTTATTTCGAACAATTATCCTGTAATCAGGATTTTTATATAGATAAAGAGGAGCTAATATGTATACAGTACCCAGCTATGTGACCTATCGCACGGAAGAAGATGCTATTTATATTACATCAGAATTGTATCGCAATACCGTCCGGCTGACCGATCATGGCCTGCAGAAGGAGTTCATCAATCTCACCCGTTGCGGCGGCTGTGCGGAACTGAATACGCCGTTGACACGCTATCTGCATGAGCAAGAGCTTCTGGTAACCGAGGAAGAATTGGACCATGCGCTGCACCAGGTGAGATCTTTGCTGGATAATATCTTCATGGTAACATTGATGCCGACGGAAGGCTGCAATTTCCGCTGCCCATATTGCTATGAAGATCACCATGCGGTCAGTATGACTCGTGACACACTGGACCGAATTGAGGAGTATATAACTGCACAAGCGCCGCGCTATAAACAGGTCATACTTGCATGGTTTGGAGGTGAACCTACTCTTTGCAAAGACACTGTGCTGGAAGTGTCCAACATTGTGCAAAATCTGCAGAAACAGTATGGCTTTCACTATGCTGCCAATATGACCACCAATGGTTATCTGCTGAATGACAAGCTATTTCGGCAGTTCTATCAGGCAGGGATCACCAGCTATCAAATTACAATTGATGGTTGGAATCACGACAAGACTCGGCCCCATGTATCCGGCAAAGGAACCCTGCAGACCATCATTAACAATCTGGCCTCTCTTTCCAAGTTGCCGCCGGCAGAGTATTCCTTTCATATCACGCTGCGCCACAATATTCTGGCCGACGATGAGGACTACAGTTGGTATGATTATCTGTACCGTCTGTTTGGGCATGACAAACGCTTCGCCGTACTTGTTCGTGCTGTTGGTGACTGGGGTGGTGAAGGCGTCCACAGTCTATCCATCCTTCATCAGGATACAAAAGATGTGTTGGTAGCAAAACATGTTGCATATCTGGATAAGATCGGGATGTCGTGTCATAACCACAGAAACGGAGCCCTTGCACAGGTGTGCTACGCTTCCTATCCACATAGCATGGTATTCCGGGCCAATGGAAAAATTGGCAAATGCACTGTGGCGCTTGACCACCCGCAAAACCAGTTAGGTTGGGTTGATCCCGAAAAAGGTATTGTGATCGACCCGGAGGTTAACTGCCGGTGGAGCTTTTCTGATCTGAAGCCCGAGTGTCGTAGCTGCCGGAATGTTTTGCGCTGCATGAATATGCAGTGCAAAAAGTCTGAAATTATTGATGGAAAGACAGTTTGCCTCTATAGAAAATCAGAATGTGTGTAATCAGTTAACTAACGCAAAACGATATGTTTATTCCTCATCCTGTGTGCTACAATTTGAATCAGAAAGAGCAAAGCACACAATCCACTGTTCATAGAGACAGATGGAACGATCACAGAAGAGGTGGAAATCATGAAGTATTATCTCAAAAAGTGCTGGCCCACTGTTACAGCGGCCTCCATCTGTATGGTTGTTGCCTATGGTTTGCAGGTCTGCACCAGTCTGGTACAGATTCAGATCACCCAGGGACTGCTGGACGGTGATCTGCGGGCTTTCACCATTCGGATCATTCTTCTTCTGCTGACCTGGCTGGCCGTGGTCCTTTGCCTGATTGCAGAGACCTTCTTCCAGGGCCGGGCCGTGCGCCGGATGAACAACGCTCTGCGCCGGGATATGGCAGCGGGCCTGTTGCACAAGACCCATCAGGAGTATCATAAGCAGGAGAGCGGCGAGTACCTCTCCCAGTTTACCAACGACGTGAACCAGATTGAGCAGATGGCCTGGACTCCGTTTTTCACCATCATGGGTTCTGCGGCACAGGTGGTGTTCGGCATCGTTGCACTGGCATCCATTCATTGGCTGCTTCTGGTGATTTCTCTGGTCATCGCATTGGTTATGATCTTCGTTCCTCGTCTGTTCAGCAAACGGTTGGGAACCGTTGGCACAGCCTGTGCCGCCAGCCAGGCTGACAGCGTCAGTAAAATCAAGGATCTGCTGGCAGGTTACGATGTGCTTCGCTTCTTTGGCAAGGATGAACGGTTTACCAGCGGAGTCGATGCAGCCAGCGACAGCATGGAGCAGGCCAAGTACAAACTGACCATCAACAAGGACGGCATCGGCTGTGGTCTGGCCTATGTCAGCGCCGTCTGCCAAGTGGCCGTTGTCATCCTGCTGGGTGTCCTGATCCTCAATGATATGATTCCTCTGGCCACCTTTATGGGCACCGGTACCATCTGCGCCGGCGTGTATAATGGACTGAACCAGGTGTCCAAACTTGCAGTGTCCTTCTCGGCCAGCAAGCCCTATTTCGATAAGATTACCATCCATGCCGGCGAGGCGCAGCTTCCTGATTTCGGTCTGCCTACCCTGCAGGAAGGCATTACGGTCAAGAATGTCTCTTTCGGCTACGATGAAAAGAAGCCGATCCTGGTCCACATGAACGCGGAATTCAAGAAAGGCGGCAAATACGCCCTCACCGGTCCCTCCGGCTGCGGCAAGAGCACCCTGCTGAAGATTCTTCTGGGCTGGCTGCCCGGCTACCAGGGCAAGGTCCTTTATGACGAGAGAGACGTGCGGGATTACACGCCCGAGCAGCTCCAGCAGAAAATGAGCTACATCGAACAGAATGTGTTCCTGTTCAATACCACCATCCGTGAGAACATTACCCTGGGTGAGCACTTTACCGACGAGCAGATGGAAAAGGCACTGCGTGACAGCGCCCTGGCAGGCGACCTTGCCAATATGCCCAAGGGTCTGGATACGCCGGTGGGCGAGGAAGGCAACGCCCTCTCGGGCGGCCAGAAGCAGCGCGTGGCCATCGCCCGTGCTCTGATCCATAACCGCAGCATCCTGCTGGTGGATGAGGGCACCAGCGCCCTGGACCAGAAGAACGCCGACATCGTGGAGAAGAGCCTGCTGTCCAACCCTGACCTGACCCTGATCCTGATTAGCCATCACCTGAGCGACGAACGTAAAGCCCAGTTCGATCATGTGTACGAGTTGACGCCCGCATCTTCTATTGTCTGAAACCGGGAAGCAACGCAATAGCCGGAAGAATCCAAAGAAACCGTGCCGGGGTTTCGTGACACACGACTTTGTTTGCAAAGTCTAGTGTGTTACACCTTGGTTCCGGCTGATGCGGAAAAGGGACTGCGAGCAGCTCCGGCAAGCACCTATTCTGCGGCAGAAGGATGCGCGGATGGGGATGGCAGCTAATGGTTTCTGCCCACCCAGCGCAGGCTTGCAGAGGAACCAATGGTGTACGTTCTCCTTCCTGCCGCAGCAGCGTTTTTCCCTATAAGCCGCAAGGTAAATAATCAGCGTCTGTATTTGACCCGCATCCCGGCCTTTGTGCGGTGCTTTAACATAGAGGATTTATTGAACACTCGCAGCAAGGTCATCTGTTCTTCTTTCGTCAGCTTGGAATAGTCGATGCCGATCTGTCCCATCAGGACATTCATCTTCTTTTCCAACGGAGAACCTTCAAACTTCTGTGCATTTTCAAGCTGCTTCCTCGCTTGCTCGACCGCTGCGCCGTCCGACGTGGTCTTATCGGTCCCATGTGCCGCTTTGATCTGCTTCAGGATCGCCGCCAGCTCATCATAGAGGATCTGCCCGAAATATTCGTCCTCGTTGATCTGCGCCGCCTTCAGCGTCCGCATGGTCAGGTCCTCTGCATCGGCATGGTATCGCTTTTCCAGTTCCTGCCGGGTGGCTTCCACCATGGCATTCATATCCCGGATGCGGTCACTGACCAGACCGTCCACACAGATCTCAAGGTCGGTCATCCACCGGGAAAAATCGGGATGTTCCAAAAGTTCACACAGCAGCCGATGATTGAATTTTCCATTCCTTAATACGTCCACTGCGCCATCGCTCAGATGCAAGTCCGAAAGGACTGCATCTGGGCGTTTTTTGTTTTCCGTCACACCCAGCAGGTAGTCCGTGGTCACACCATAAAACTCAGCCAGCGTTGTCACCGCATAAATACTGAGGTCGGTCACATCGTCACTCTCGTATTTCGACAGTGCCGATTTGGACAGACCCGTCTGCTCTGCCAGCGTTTCCAGCTTCAGATTCCGCTCCACACGCAGGTCTTTGAGCCGTTCTCCCAGTGTCAGCTTGATGTTCATGGTCGCACCTCCGATGTTTTTTGCACAGTATACCACTTTTAATACGAAATCCCAGTCAAGCGTTCTACCTGTTTTTCAATATCGTCAACTTCTGCATAAAACCACCCCGTATATGCTTGCGCTTCTCGATACAGTTGTACAATTTTATCCAGCCACTTTAAATCATAGTAAATTTCATCCTCCTCAAATCCTGTTCCACGATTTTCGTCAAGCCACTCCTCGAGTTCAGATGTCGGTTTCTGCCACAGCTCAAACTCCGTATAATAATTTTTTGAATAGTCCCCGCATTCTTCTGCCATCCGGTCAAGTTCGTTTCTTATTTCTCCCCATCTGCACTCAATTTCGTAGACAATCGCACCATATGTGTATGCCGACATATAAAAGCGTTCCATTTTGCACCTCCAAAATTTTTATAAAAAATTCGCTGTTCCTTTGAACGGTTTTTTATAGTTTTCACTCTTATCTATAAGGGAAAGACCTCTCAGAAAACATTCCGTTTTTAGCCGGTTTTTTCGTTTGGTCGCTTTCCGCTATATCCCCCTTGGGGATGCGCCGATTTTCCACAGTTCGCAAATATTTTTTTAAAGATTTATAAAGGTATCAACAAGCGTTTTAGGCATTTGGCTGTGCTCCGAGAGCCGTACGGCGGAGATCAGCAAGGTGCTGGACAGCTATATCCCGGCAGCGTCCAAAATGCGCACCGAACTGAACCGCTATCAGGTCGCCTTTACGGAGACCGCCGCCGAAAATAAAAAGCTGAAAGAAAAAAACAAGACGCTCTCTGCCTCGCTGGACAAAGCGAAGGAAGGGAGCGTCTTGAAGCGTCTGGAGGATGCCAAACTGCGGCAGGACTACGAAGCCGCCCTGAAAACGCTGGACAGCATCCCGCCGGAGGTCATTCGATTCTATGAGAACCGCACGCAGGAGTCTGCGATGCGCCACGATAAGTAAGGAGCAATGCCTATGTGTAATAAAATGTACGAGAATGTGAAATCTTTGGATTATACGAAAAAGTTCTTGCAGTCGGACTCGGATCCAGCTACAATGGAGGTGGTCACTCGAACCAATGCCGTCAAGTCTCCGACCAACAGCCCTGAGACCACAAAGCTGGTGTACACGGTGAAGGAGGTCGCGCAGATGCTGGCCATCAGCCAACGTGCCGCCTACAACCTGTGCAACAGCACCACCGAGTTCCGTGTCCTGCGGGCAGGCGGAAGCATCCGCATCCCGAAGGACAGCTTCGATGCGTGGCTCTACCGGGCAGCTTGATAAGGAGGCAAATCTATGGCATATATCACGAAACGCGGCAGCTCTTACAGTGTCCGCTACACCTATCAGGACGAGCACGGCAAGAGCTGCGACAAATGGGAGAGCTTTCCCACCAAAGAGGAGGCGGTGAAACGCCAGAAGCAGATCGAGCACGAGCTGGCAACAGGCAATTTTCTGATTCCGTCCACGGTGACGGTGGCAGAGTTCCTGATGGACTGGCTGCCCAAGCAGTGCAGCAAGCACAAGTGGGCACCCAAGACCTACCAGTCCAATCTGGCCCTCATCCAGAACCTCATCATCCCTTATATCGGGGAGATGCAGATGCAGAAGCTGCGGCCTTACCACATCGAAGCCCTGTACGACACCCTGAGCAAGACCCCCTGCGGACAGTATGTGGGTGGCAAGCGGCGAGACCTCTCGCCCAAGCAGCAGAAGCGCACCCTCTCCGGCACTACCCTCCATGAAGTCCACCAACTGCTGCACAATTCCTTTCTGCTGGCGGTGGAGTGGGGCATCCTCATCAAAAGCCCCGTCCCGGTGGAAGCACCCAAAAAGACCACCCAAGAGCGCAGCATCTGGGAGGTGGACGAGATGCGGGCAGCACTGGACAGCATGGAGGACCCCATCCTGCATCTGGCGGTGCACCTGACGCTGGTGGGTGCGCTGCGGGAAGGGGAAGTGGCAGGTCTGACCCCGGAGGACATCGACTTTGATGCCGCCAACGGCATGGGCACCTTCACCGTCAACCGTTCCATGCAGCGGGTGCAGAAGGACACGCTGGCACAGGTGGACAAGGGCTGCATCCTCCGCATCTTCCCGGACAAGCTGGAGGGCAGCAAGACCTCCCTTATCCTGAAGGACACAAAGACGGAAGCCTCCTGCCGCACCATCTTTATGACCGCCGCCCTGCGAGAGGAACTGAAGCAGTGGCTGGAACGGCTGAAGCGGGAAGAAGCCCTCGACCCGGAGCGGTACCGCAACAGCGGGATGCTGCTGCGGC
>ERZ827197.565-NODE-565-length-41448-cov-9.305076_pt1 | contig 41448 bp, 26 predicted proteins | sample MGYA00519867_ERZ827197 | MGnify/ENA primary metagenome ERZ827197 (study PRJEB31778, sample SAMEA3449278) | human gut metagenome | biome: human gut; feature: human-associated habitat; material: faeces | place: United Kingdom | collected 2010/2012 ...
AAACATCCTCAATACAACTCTCACAACCAACAAATGCAAAATTTAAACAGGCTCTAAAAGTTTTGCCAAAAGGCCTTTTTATCTTTCATCTTTCACCATAATCGTTTGATAATCAATGAAGGCTTATAATAAAGAAAATAACAAACGCTTTTTATTCACGTGGATATCCCACCGGATTGTTCATGATCGGCAATTGGCTGTCCGTTAGTTTCAAGATCCGTTTTAAAGCAGCCTGGTCCATCGTGGCACGGGGAACGGTTGCCAGACCGGTGGCTGCGCAGAAAATATTGATGTTTTGGCAAACGATGCCGGCATCGACAGCGGCCATCAGTTTGGTGTGGTCGGCAATGTTTCCGAAGCGTGAAAGATCGGAAACGAGTACCAAGCTGACTGGGGCTGATTTGACAAAATCCTGACTGCCGGCAACAGCGGCCCGGTGATCTCCTTTAGCAATAGGTTGCAGGCTGTTTGCCTTGGCATCGTACAGGTAAGCGCCCTCTTTCATAATGACATAAATGTCGATATCCTGTTTGTTCAACGCTGAGGGAGCCGTTCGTTTTCCGTCCGGGCGGTTAATCCCGTTTGCTGCCCATAATAGATCCGATAGATCCTGTAAACTGAGTTCCTTGGCTGCATATTCCCGGTCGGAGTGACGGTCGGATAACGCTTTCATAATGGAACTGCCTCTGTTTTTGTCCGGAGAGCTTAATTTGATTGCTTTCAGATCTTGTGCATACATGGTGACGACGAGTAATAATGATGCAAAAATGAATGATAATTTTCTCATAAACTTATTCTTTTTATGATTGATTTCAACAAAAATAGGTGAAATATGCAGAAATCGAACACCAAAATACAACTTTTACAATTCTTTAAACTGTAAAATTACGAATGGCTCGTAGATAAAGTTACATTTGCAACTGTTTTTATGTGAATGTATAATCGATAATATCTAAATTCTCAAATTTAATGAAAGAAAAACTACTCTACTTAATGCTGATACTATTTGTGTCTGCGTCAGTGTTTGCGCAAACCGGAGGTGGATCAGCCGCCTTTACAATTAAGGGCCAAGTAGTCGACTCTCTATCCAATGAGTCCGTACCTTATGCCACGTTGAGGATAGCTTTGGCTTCCGCACCGCAGAATCCTGTGAAATTGTTGGCTTGTGATGATGATGGCAAGTTCACGGCAACGATGAACAAGCCGGGTAAGTATGTGATGACAATGGAATCTTTAGGGAAAGTGCCTGCCAAGAAAACATTTACATTGTCGGAGAGCAAGAAAGTCGTGAATTTCGGTAAGTTGTTTATGCATGACGATACGCAGCAGTTAAAAGAGGTTACCGTAACAGCCCAAAAGCCGTTGGTGAAGGTGGAAGTCGATAAATTGACTTATAGCCTGGAAGACGACCCGGAAGCTAAAACCAGCAATGCGTTGGAAATGTTCCGTAAGGTTCCGATGGTCACGGTGGATGGCGAGGATAAAATCCAGTTGAAAGGATCTTCCAATTATAAAATCTATATGAATGGTAAACCCTCCAATTTATTGAGTGGCGACAACGCATCCGATGTATTGAAAAGTATGCCGGCCAGCTCGATCAAGAACATCGAGGTCATTACCGATCCTGGTTCCAAGTATGATGCAGAAGGGGTTGGAGGTATTATCAATATCATTACGACCAAGAACGCATTGCAAGGATATACGGGAACGATTCGTGCCAATGCCAGTACGCTGGGTAGCTTTGGTGGCGGTGGTTATGTTTCGATGAAGGCAGGAAAGTTCGGTATTACTGCTAATTATGGCTATAACTACCGTAATTCCCCCTGGAATGATACCTATTCGATGCGAGATGAGGAAGAAGCGAAATACCAGCAGGGTGACGAGACTTTTACCCGTCCGTCTTCTTTGTTGAATGAGCATGGACGCAGCAAAAACAAAGGGCCGTTCCAATACGGTTATTTGGAAGGTAGCTATGAGATCGATACGTTGAACTTATTAAGTGTAGGTGTCAATTTGTTCCGGGGAAAATCAACTAATCTCTCCGAATTGATTGCGGATAAGGTCAATCGGACCGATCTGACAAATGGGGAACCGACAACGATGTATTCTTATAAACGTTATTCGGATTCAAAAGGAACATTCGGCTCTACAGATGTCAATGTCGATTTCCAGCATTCAACCAGTAAGAAGGATGAATTGCTGACTTTGTCCTACCGCTTCAGCCAATCCCCCAATGACAATGAAGGGCATTCCCGGCTTGAAGATCTGGAAGGGGTTTATAGCCAGGCTTACCGCTATCCTAACTGGAATATTAATGATGCTTCAACGACGGAACACACGGCACAGGTCGATTATACGACTCCTTTGTTTAAAGATCAGACATTGGAAGCCGGTGTGAAATATATAAATCGCCAGAGCAAGAGTAATACATTGGAACAGGTGAAAGATTCTTTAAATGTCTGGCAGGATATTTCGCAGCGTAATAGTGACTTCCGTCATACTCAGCATATTTATTCCGCTTATTTGGGATATATGGTCAAGTTCAATAAATTCGGGGCTAAAGTAGGTGTCCGTGCGGAAGGAACCAGCTTGAATGCGGAGTTTGCCAAGGCGCCGGAAGAAAACTTCAAAACAAATTACTTTGACGTTGTCCCGAATGCGACATTGACTTACCAGTTAGACATGTCTTCACAGTTACGTTTAGGATACAATATGCGTATCCAGCGTCCGGGGATCTGGTATCTGAATCCGTATTTGAATAACATCGACCCGCAGCGTATCTCGCAAGGTAATCCGAATCTGGATTCGGAAAAGAGTAATAATGTGAACTTCAACTTTAGTAAGTTTGCACAGAAGTTCAGTATAAATGCAAGTTTGAGCTATACATTTGTTAATAATGCGATTGAAAGATATACAATAATTGCCAACTTCCCGGAATCCGATCCGCTTTCTCAATATAACGGAGCTTCTTATAGCACTTATGGAAATATGGGAAAACGTCAGCAGGTCGGATTGTTCCTGTATGGCAGTTGGAATCCGGTTCCTCTGTTCCGTATCTATATGAACGGTGGGTTGGATTATACGAATATCGACAGCAAAAAGTCATTGGGACTGACAAAGGATGGTGTGGCTGGCCGAATCTTTGCAGGGACACAGTTTAATTTGCCGAAAGATTTTCGTATTAATTTGCATGGTGGTTATTTCAGTCCGTGGATTCAATTGCAGGGAAAACAATCTCCTTTCTACTTTGCAGGTCTGAATATCAGTAAGGATTTCCTGAAAAAGAAACTCTCCGTTTCTTTGGGTGCACAGAACCCGTTCTGGAAAACCATGAAGATGGAATCGACTACGACAGGTGAAGGTTTTGTGGACCGTTCTACTACTTGGCGTCATGCCCGTGAGTTCCGTTTGAGCGTCTCTTACCGTTTCGGTACGATGAAAGGCCAGATCAAGAAAGTGCGCCGCGGTATCAGCAACGACGATACTAAAGGCGGTGGAGAAGGCAATAACGCCGGTGGCGGTGAACAGGCAATGTAGAAATTTATGAATTCTGATTTATGATTTATGGGTTTCTAATAAATCATAAATCAGAATTCATAAATCATAAACCTCTCCTTAAATTTCCGCTCTCGGACAAATCTATCCATCCAATTAGACAAATTGTGCCTGTCTTTCTGCCGCCAATCACCTACTTTTGGCTTGTAAATAAAGAATTTTGTAAACATGAAACACACGATCTTTAGTCTGATACTCTTTTTTATCAGCACTTCAACCTTTGCTACGCGTAAAGAAATTCTGTTGAACGAGAACTGGATGTTTCGTTTTTCCCATCAGGTACAGTTTAAAAGTGAAGAACGGGTGAACCTGCCCCATACTTGGAACAGTGGCGATGCCCTTTCCGGCAAGCAGGATTACTATCGTGGAATGGGTAACTATACCAAAACGCTGTTTGTAAAACCTGAATGGAAAGGCAAACGTCTCTTTCTGCGTTTTGAAGGAGTCAATACAATAGCGAATGTTTTTATTAATGATGTGCATATCGGCGAACATCGCGGCGGATATGGCGCGTTTGTATTCGAGATTACCGATAAAGTGAAATATGATGCCGACAACCGGATATTGGTGAAGGTCAACAATGCCTTGCAGCAGGACGTCATGCCTTTAGTCGGCGATTTTAATTTCTATGGAGGTATTTACCGGGATGTGAATCTGATCATAACGGACCCGGTTAATATCTCACTCACCGACTATGCTTCTCCCGGTGTCTATCTGATTCAGAATAAAGTGACGAAAGAGCAGGCCGATGTGAAGGCAAAAGTGCTCGTCTCTAACGGAAGCGCGAAGGTGCAACCCGTAAAAGTGGACATCAAGATCTGGGAGGACGACAAGCTTGTCCAACAGCAGGATATAAAAGTCACGGTGGATGCCAACGACTGGGCTACGACCGGAATGGATCTGACTATCCGAAACCCCCATCTGTGGAATGGCCGCAAAGATCCGTTCATGTATAAGGCCGAAATATCCCTTCTCTCCGAAGGCCAGATAATCGATAGGATCGTACAGCCGTTAGGTTTGCGCTATTACCATGTAGATGCCGAGAAAGGTTTCTTTCTGAATGGGGAACATCTGAAACTGAAAGGAGTATGCCGCCACCAGGATCGGGCGGAAAGGGGAAATGCGCTTTATAAAATGCATCACGATGAAGATGCGGCCATTATGGTCGAGATGGGGGCTAATGCCGTTCGTCTGGCTCATTATCCGCAAGCGACTTACTTTTATGACCTGATGGATAAATACGGAATTGTCACCTGGGCTGAAATTCCGCAGATCGGGCCGGGCGGATACCAGGACCAGGGCTACATCAACCAGCCTTCTTTCCGGGAGAACGGGAAAGAGCAGTTGAAAGAATTGATTCGCCAGCATTATAATCATCCGTCGATCTGTTTCTGGGGGTTGTTCAATGAGTTGAAGACCATCGGAGACAATCCGACCGAGTATATCGAGGAATTGAACGACCTGGCCCATCAGGAGGACCCGACTCGCCTGACAACATCTGCCAGCTTCCTTTCTTACGATGATGATATAAATAAGGTGACTGATGTGATAGCCTGGAACCAGTATTTCGGTTGGTATGGCGGTTCTCCTTCCGATATGGGGAAATGGCTGGATGCCAATCATAAGGCACATCCGGAGTATAAGATTGCCATCAGCGAATATGGGGCAGGGGCGAGCATCTACCATCAGCAGGATTCCGTGAAACGGGGGATTGCTTCCGGTTGGTGGCATCCGGAGAATTACCAGACTTATTATCATATCGGAAACTGGAAAGCATTGGCGGAACGTCCGTTCGTCTGGGGTTCTTTCATTTGGAACCTGTTTGACTTCGGTGCGGCTCACCGTGTGGAAGGCGATCGTCCCGGTATCAACGACAAAGGGCTGGTGACTTTCGACCGCAAGGTGAAAAAAGATGCTTTCTATTTCTATAAGGCAAACTGGAATACCGAGGAACCATTTGTTTACATCACGAACCGCCGCCACCGCGACCGTTCCTTGGCTGTTACGGACATCATGATCTTTTCTAATCAACCAGAAGTCGAATTGTTTGTAAACGGAAAAAGCCTCGGCCGGCAGAAGCCGGATGAATATGCGACATTCGAGTGGAAAGGGGTTGCTCTGCAGGATGGGGAGAATACGATAGAGGCTCGTTCCACCCAAAAGAAGAATCCAGTGAATGATAAGGTGGTCTGGACGGTGAAATAATAATAGTTAGAATTTTTAAGGGAGGTGCCAAAATTCCTCTCTCTTGTCGGGAATTAATCCCCCGACAAGAGAGAGATTTCTTTTTTTTGACATTCCCCTTTTTTTATTCCTTCCCGTAAGGGATCAGCTCTTTCAGTATTTGTTCTTTATACCACGGATCGTCTGCTTCTTTCAGTAAGGGGATCATCTGTTTGCATAAGTCGGATACGATTCCCTTATTCTCCTGCCAAGGGAGATTCTGCATCTGATACGGATCTTCCAGGTCATTAAACAAAAGGATGTCCTTGAGTTCTTTTGTCTTTCGGTCGATTGTGAGCGACATGGTATATTGATGTGTTTTGATCCCTCTCGACACCGGAAAATAAGAAATGACTTTTCCATCGGCATCCTTTTCCCCATCGATATTTTTGATGTACAAGGCTCCCTGACGCAAAGGGACGGAAGAATCCTTTCCTGTAAAACGTCCCGCATAATTCCGCCCTTCCACAGTGGCCGGAATCTGTTTTTCCAGACCGCACAGTCCGAGTATGGTCGGCATGATATCAGGAGAAGACAACAATAGTTCGCTGTCGATCCGAGGTATTACTTTTCCAGGAAAACGAACTATGAACGGGACGTTCATGCTTTCTGCATAAGGTGAGTTTTTGGGATCGTCCGTATTTTGGCTGCACATGGTTTCTCCATGATCGGAAGAGAAAATAACGAGGGTGTTCTTGTCCAATCCCTGTTTTTCGAGTTCGTCCAGTATTCGTCCGAAAGCCCGGTCGACACCTGTCACCGATGCAAAGTAATAACGTACAGATGGTGCTTTTTTCATTTCCCGGTTTGCATTCGGGCGAATCAGCAGGCTGTCCAACGGAAGGTCTTTGTATAAGTTGTAATCTTCTTCCATGCAATCTTCCAATGAGGCATACGGACTGTGAGGCGGATTGAAACTGACCATCATAAAAAACGGTTTATTTGGGTCCCGCACGTTTCCTTCATTCCGTAAGTAGGAGATTGCTTTATCCGCCTCATGTGCGGGCGACCACTCGTTTATCTCGTGTTTGACGCCTTCGGTATCCCAATAGTGCGGATGCTTGTGCACATCATAGGTCCCGTACGAATACCAATAGTCGAAACCGTGCCGGCGTTCTGCCGGAGTGTAGGCATCCCAGGCTGGAACACGGTCTTCCACATATTTTCCGGGACGTTCCGGGTCATTGGGAGTCGGGCAGTCGACATGCAGTTTCCCGATATAAGCACAGTTATATCCGGCTTGGCTGAACACGTCGCTAATGCAGGTCGCATCTTCGCGCAATGAACTGATTGGGCGGTTGGCATTACAGTTCAGAGGTACTCCGCTATGTTCCGGATACATCCCCGTTAACAATATTCCCCGGTGCGGACTGCTCAGCGGGCAGTTGCTCATGGCCGAAGTCAGCACAACAGATTCTTTCGCAAACCGGTCCAGATTAGGCGTATGCACCGGATCTCCCTCGAAATTCACCGCATCCCGGAATCTCGCCTCTCTCCAGAAACCCATCGCATGGTTACGCATTTGGTCTGGAAAGATGTAGATGACGTTAGGAGTACTTGATTTTTGTGTTTTACATCCTAGTAAGGAGAATATAATCAAATTACTTAAATAGAAGTAGCGACTTTTATTTTTCATAATTATCCCCCCTATTCTCCAATAGCTTTTTGCTTAACTCTTCTATAATCGCTTTATTCTCTTCTTTTCCTGCCACATTATAATTCTCATCTCCATCATTCGAGTGATCAAATAACATCCGTTCTATGATCCGTTCGTCTTTGTCCCTCCATTCTGTATAAAAATACTGATCCTGTATAAAAGTGAAACCGTTTGCCCAACGGGAAACCCCATACCCCTTTGTTTTCGCCTCCGGTGATTTTAACAAAGGAAGCAGGCTGGTCCCTTCCAACTGAGCAGGCCGTTCGATTCCGGCAGCATCGCACATGGTCGGATATAAATCGACAAATTCCACAATTTGTTCACAACGGTGTGGTGTTTTTATTTCAGGAGAATTGATTATAAGAGTCGAATGCAAACAGGTATTCATAATGCTATGTTTGCACCAAGTACCATGTTCTCCCAAATTCCACCCATGATCTCCAATCAATACGACAGTCGTATTTTTATCGAGTCCTTCTTCTTTCAGGGTTTTTAACAGCCGACCGATCTGTGCATCCACAAAAGAGACAGAAGCATAGTAACCATGTATCATTAATTTGGCAGTCTCTTCATCCAACGGTCCCTGTTCCGGGATACCGCTATAGGCTCTCAACTCGGACCAATTAGTCAAAGCACGTTCCGGGATATTGTTTCCAGGTTTTAATATATAATTCTCAGGAATCTCAATTTTAGAATGGTCGTACATATCCCAATACTTCTGAGGCACAACAAAAGGCAAATGAGGACGAATAAATCCTACGGCAAGGAAAAAAGGCTTTTCCTGCTTTTTCAGTTTTTTCAAATCCTGTATGCTTTTATCAGCGATTTGCCAATCCAGATAGTCCTTTTCAGGAAAATCTCCATGCTCATAAAAATACCCGCGTCGGCCTTTGCCTGTTTTTTGCTGTTTCTGCATTAAAGCCAAGTTTTCATCCGAATGATATCCCATTGCCGTACCAGGCACGGGAGGCATGACATCATCCCAATATTTCATGGAAGCCTCATCCTGGTGATGATAAATCTTTCCGTTTGCGATCGTTATATATCCGGCGTCTCTAAAACATTTCTGTATGGTAACTGCGTCAGGGACATCCACATCGGTACGGGCATTCCAAGTCTGTAACAGATTTTTTGTCGGACGCAATCCGGTTAACAGGCTTGCGCGGGAAGCTCCGGAGACAGCAATATTGCAGTACGCCCGGTCAAATAATACACTCTGTGTCGCCCATCGATCAATATTCGGAGACTTGATCTGCTTCCGGCCATAACAGCCCAACTCTGGGCGAAGGTCATCGCAAACGATAAACAAAATATTTTGTCTGTCGTGATTCGTTTTCTGTTGTGACCAAACATTTATAGAAGCCGTAACGGCCAAACCTGTCAAAATAAGATTGCGTTTATACATAATATTAATATGATATCAGATTATACAAAAAAACGAAGTTACTTTCGGAAAGGCCGAACCCTTCACAAAAGTAACTTCTAAAAATCTTAAAAAACTATTACCAGTTCGGATTTTGTTCTAAAGATCCATTTATTTCGATTTCAGTAGCAGGAATTGGCCACAGATAATCGCGATTTTCACGGAATACACGCGTCAACAACCGTTTACCGGTGATACCGTATTCTTCACGGTTTAATAAAGTATGGGATAATTTCCAGCGGCGCAAATCGCTGTCACGAATACCTTCACCGGCTAATTCATAAGCTCTTTCACGGAAAATACGCTGGAACACTTCATCCTTGCTATTTGCAGCCAGATAAGAAGGACCGCTATTCAACAAAGCAATGCCGGCACGGGCACGGACTTTATTGATATATTCGACAGCTTTTGGCTGATTCCCTATTTCATTGTAACATTCGGCCAACATCAGATAAACGTCCGCCAAACGGATGATCGGAAAGTTGACAGGTGTATGTTCACGGTTCGTAATAGCTCCGTTCCAGTCACCTTCGGGAACAAATTTTCTCCAGAAATAAGTTTCCCAACCCCCTTTATTATTACGCATGAAACCATTATTTTCATTTACTGCCACAACATCACCTTTCTGGTTCTTTGCAAAGATGAATGTCATTAGACGCTCCTCATTACGATTCCATCCCAGATAAGTAGTATAAGGAGCAATAACCGTAGCCATCAAACGCGGATCGCGCTGGTCCCACATCTCCAATACTTTATCCGCTTCGACCGGTCTGTCCAGAATTTCGGCACCGGCATCATCGACTGTGCATCTGAATACTCGTTCACGAACCTGGTTATCTGTCGTATAACCAGGAAACAATTCGTCCCAATCAAACGGGCGTCCATCTTTGTATTCGTACATATCCACCAGGTTGACAGAAGGTAACGTATTATTCCAGCAGCTACCGTAAGAATTACGAGTACCGGCATAGAAACACAATGGCATACCATAGTCATTGCCTGTACCTCCCAAATTGATAATGGAGAAAATCATTTCAGAACTTGTATGGCCAGTCAGGTTGAACAGATCTGCAAAATTACTGTACAGTTCGTGCCCGTTTGTTGACTTTTCAAGATTTTCAATAGCCTTTTCGTAGTTCTTATTATAAAGATACACCTTGCCGAGCAATGCCTGGACAGCTGTCAATGTTACACGGCCATAGTTAGCATCATCCCATTTGTCAGGCAGCCCTGAATTCAGAGCCTTTTCCAGATCACTGATAATAAACGCCCGTGTTTCTTCTGCAGAACTTCTGGATTTCATCAAGTTGTTGAAATCCTGTTCCAGGTTTGTTGTCTCGTCATACAAAGGAAGCCCTCCGAAATAGTCCATCAGATGGAAATAGATCAACGCACGTAAGAAATGGGCTTCCCCCAACATTTTGTTTTTTGCGTCTTCGGCAATGGGTGCTTCACCAATGCTGCGAATAGCCAGATTGGCACGCTGGACGGCATTGTAACCGTTCTGCCATTTGCCATTCAAGAAGCCGGTACGTGGTGTACAAGTACCCAATTGAAGAGCTTCATACTGGTCATAACCAACGGCAACATCAGAATTCACGTCAATCATGAACATCTTGCCATACAAATCAGTATTTTTTAGGGACGCATAAACCCCCATCAAACCAGACTTACATTGATCCTCTGTCTGCCAGAAGGTTGAAGAACTTAACTGGTCGTAAGGAGCCCTGTCTAAATCATAGCAGCTTGTCAATGCCAAGAGTGCTGCTAAAAAAGGCATAATATATTTTTTCATCTTATAATTCTGTTTATAAATTCAACAAACATGATCAGAATGTTACATTGACACCGATTACGGCTTGTCGCATTGTCGGATATGTAATGCCGTCGATTTCAGGATCATATCCTTTCCACTTTGTGAATGTAAAGAAGTTTTCCAAACTACCGTAGATTCTGACTCTATCCATATAGGCAACTTTTGTCCATGCCGAAGGCAATGTATATCCCAACGTAATATTTCGTATTTTCAGATAAGCTTTGCTTGCCACCCAAAAATCAGAATATTGCTCATTACGCGTATCACTATAGTCCAACAGACGGGGATATTTCGCATCTGTACGGCCTTCGTACCAACGTCCTTCGATTATATCAGCGTTCAACTGATAGCCCTGACGGACTGTTGATTTATACAGGGCACTCAGATATACATCTTTTATACCTGCTTGTCCCTGGAGCAGAGCAGAGAAATCGATGCCTTTCCAATTGAATCCCAAGTTCATACCATATGTGAATGTCGGGTTTTTACCATTACCGACAACAACACGGTCGTCATCATTTACCAAACCGTCACCATTCAAATCCTTGTAAAGGATATCACCTTTTTGCGGGGTTCCATATGGGAATACAACTTTACCTTTCACATCCGGATTATCCAACATAGACTGTACCAAAGCCAAGTCTTCATCTGTCTGAACAATACGATCTACTTCGCGAACATACAACGACCAGATAGGCAGGCCTTCCTTCAACATTCTTGCGCCATCATAAGAAGGATCATCCCCTTTGAACTTATCCACGTTATTTTTGATATAGGTAAAGTTGAATCCGATGTTATAAGAGAAATCTTTACCAGCTCTGTCACTCCAGTTTGCAGAGAATTCAAGACCTTTATTGGTTACTTGCGCTGCGTTTTGCTTGGGGATGGTAGCATTACCGTGTACCATCGGGGCAGGAAGGTCGATCAAGATTCCATCCGTCTTCTTGTTAAAGAATTCAATACTTCCGGACAGACGGTTTCCTAAAACGTTATAGTCAAGACCGACGTTTGTGATATAAGTAGTTTCCCATGTCAAGGCTGCATTCGCGATAGCAGTTTGCGACAATCCCATTGCCACTGCACGAGCCAAGACATAGTTCGTTTGTGCATACAAAGATTGTGAAGTATAGTTGCCATCGTTATCGCGGTTAGAGCCTAACGTGTTGTTCCCCAGTGAACCGTATGAAGCACGGATCTTCAAGTTATCCAACCAACTGATATTTTTCATGAATTCTTCTTCAGAGATACGCCATGCTGCAGAAAAAGAGGGAAAATACCCCCACCGGTTATCAGCCAGAAAACGCGAAGAACCATCTGCACGTAAGTTTGCTTCAAACAAGTATTTGTCGTCCCATCCTAAATTCAGACGTCCGAAGTAAGAACGCATAGCCCATTCTGTAATATTACCGGTTGAAGAAGATTCACCGATTGCACCGTCGATCACACCCAATGATGGATCAATAAGATCTTTGCGTGTTGCACTGAAATATTGGCGTTTATACTGTTCCTGGCTGGCTCCGACCATCAAGTTCGTACTCAAACGATCATCAAAGAAGTTTCGTTCATATCGTATAGTCGCATCCATAAAGTTTCTGAAAGTCTTTTCATTATAATTATAAATGCTGGTTTGTCCCACTCCGTCTGTATATAAAGTATTCGTTTGGAAGTTATACATCGGAACAAAATTAGGTTTGCTCTCTTTAAACTTATCATAATAATCATAAGTATAAGAACCTTGAATCGTTAAACCTTTCAATGGCGTCAGAATGGCATACAAACGGGTTTTCAATGTATTTGTCTGGACATTACCAGTCGTGTTTCTCAGACGATTATAAGGATTGTTCGTTGCATTTTGAGGATCATCTTCCGCATTTGCATTGATACCTAATCTGTTTTGATCATCCAAATATGCAATACCCGGATTTCCACCAGTTAAACCATAAGTATAAATATCTTTGATATTTTCGCTGACAGGTGTCGTATTTGCGGTATATCCACTTAGATTAACTCCCAACTTCAACCAATCTTTAATTTGAGAATCAATATTCGCACGGAGACTAAAGCGCTCATAGCCACAATTTTCAAGGATACCCGGATTATTCAGATAATTGAACGAGGTGTAATAGGTAATCTTCTCTGAACCGCCGGATGCAGACAGATTATGTTGATGAGAAACACCTGTTTCATAGACATCAAAAATGTCACTGTTCGGGTAAGCCAGATAGTTAGGCATGCCATATTCGTTCAATCCGTTCGGATCTTTCGATTTTTCACGCCAAAGATTGATCACATTCTGAGAGAAAGGAGCCGGCTTATTACTATTGGTCATACCTTCATTCAGGTACTCCATATAGCTTGCATAATCGGAAACTACATCATAAGGCTTATCCAACGTTTGGAAAGACACATAACCCGTATAATCCAACTTCATTTTACCGGATTTACCGGATTTAGTCGTAATCAAGATAACACCGTTGGCTGCACGGGAACCATAGATCGCAGATGAAGCCGCATCCTTCAAGACACTGACTGTTTCGACATCCTGCGGGCTGACACTATTCAGGCTGCCTTCCACACCGTCGATAATGACCAGAGGCGAAGAGTTGTTCAAAGTACCCTGACCACGCACCTTAATATCTGCATCTCCATTATTGGACGGAATATTGTTGCTGGACGTGATTTGCACACCGGGAGCAGTACCGGCCAAAGCTGTTGAAATGTTTGTCAACGGGCGGCTTTCTGCCATTTCACTGACATTAACGGATGTAACAGAACCAGACAGGTTAACTTTTTTCTGCGTACCATAACCTACAACTACAACTTCTTCCAATGCTTGTGAGTCTTCAGTAAGTTTGATAGTAACGGTTTTCTGGCTATTTACCGGAATCTGTTGTTCTTTGTATCCGATAAATGAAACAATTAAAATAGAGTTAGGCGCGACTTCAAGAGAAAAATTACCATCCATATCGGTAATAGTTCCATTAGTTGTCCCTTTTTCCACCACGTTTGCACCTGCAATAGGTCCAAACTGATCTTCTACCACACCTTTAATAGTGTGTTTTGCCTGTTGAGGAGAAGCTACAACAGGATTCGGCTCATTTGAGCCAAACGTATCGGTAGAAGGATTAGCGGAGGCCATTCCGATTGATGCCAGGAACATAGTAGCTCCCAGGAACATCGCTCTCGATACATAAAAGCGTTTAAAATCTTTTGTCATAATAACACCAGATTGATTAATAAATTGATAATAATTCTCATTTCTCTAAATAGGCACTTTGTGTTTTTTCAATTGTGTTTTTCACAAAAGTGTGTTACTGATCTAAGTTCTTCAAGAACTATGATGAAAACGTTGCAAATTTAGATGTTAATAATGTGTATGAATGTATATTTTTATCCATTTGATATGCACTAATCTTCCAACGGTGAGTTTTTAGCAATGTGTTAAATATTTATATATTAATACATTGTGATTTGCATGTTTTGTATAACATATAAATTAAGCTTAATTGGCAATATATTTATTTAGAATTCAGTTTGTAATATTCACATAGGTATACATTGAAGTGTAAAAACGATACAGCTAAGGCAAATTCTCATAGTTTGGCAGATATGAATCATAAATGATGATTTATCATCATGATAGTTCAACATGGATTTCCGATTCAGCTTCACCCGTCTTTGATACCTTTTGATTGTTATGTCATACAAGGGTGAAGGCAGATATCCGGACTGCCTTCACCTCAAAAATTTGCCTTCACTCTGTCTCGTCCTGATTTGGGTTGGTCATGTTCCTCTCGGTTTCACATCTATATAATTAAGTGAAAAACAAGGAGACTACAATATTGATTAATAAACAAATACACAGGCATTAACAGCTATTACTACCACTCCTTACCTTTTTGACTAAGGGCGAAAAGGTTTTTGACCAGTGTCGAAAAGGCTTTTGACCTTGGTCGAAAAGGTATTCGACTAAAGGCAAAAGGTCTATGACCAGGCTGTTTGACAACAGAAACATACCCATTGTCACTTAATATAGAATCTTCCGAGGCCGACCTGGTCTCTGATGAAGGCAAACATAAGCGGTGAAGGCAATTCGCGGATGATGGCGAAACGCCATAGTCCTTGAAGGACTATGGTAGCATGATTTATGCAACAAAGCAAAGTAAAATATTCCACACTGAAAAACGGATTTGTTAAAATCCGTTTAGGTGTCAGTGCGCGCATAATTAATCAAGTTACCTATTACGCGCGCACAAGTACATACAACCCCCTATTATCCCCCTTAAAAAGGGGGTAAAGTATTGATTTATAACGTTAACACTTTTTATATTCTATTTATTCTATTTATAAGCGTATAAATAGGTCTACTCCATTGAGGGCGATCTCGTTCGGGTACCTCAGGGTATCACGTCGCTACGCTTTGTTCTACCCTATTGGTACCGTCACTCGATCGCAGGCAACTATCGTTGCCGATTTCCATTGTCGCTATGATCGTTGTTATAGACGCCTTCGGCAGATAGGTATCGCTTCGCGATCGATTGAAAAACGTGAATTTTTCACGTAAAGGTTTTGGTTAAATTGGGTCGCGAGAAAGACCATGCCAAGGTGACGTCCGCTTTCGCGAGATGTCGCGATCAGCGCAGGTGCGAGTACAAACGCCTAAACCCGGCTGGGGATACCAGTCGGGTAGGGGACAAGGACAGTTTAGGACAAATTACTCAGCAGGGTCGGGAACAGGATCGGGAGCAGGGTCGGGATCGGGTTTCTTTTCCTTTTCCTTTTCCAACTTTTCCCTGTACGCCTTTTCCATATCGATTTTACGCTGACATTCACGATCGGCGAGATCATTCTTTAATGTGGCGTAATCAGACAAATCGAAATCCGGATCCTCTGTAGGTAATATATCATCAAAATCTTGATCACGATCGGGATAATCACCGGACCGAACACCGGAAGAAACAGGCATTCCCATCGCAAGGCGGTAAATAAGCTCTCGAACGGTGAAGCTCTCGGAAGGTTCTACCAAAATCTCATCACTTACTTTTTCTTGAACCACTTCCGAAGAAACATTATTAAAATTATAAGCGGTAACAAACATAACGACAAATAAACTAAAGTTACTACTAAATAAAACTCAAACCAAGACATAACTTACAACATAGGAGTACCATATTTAGGCATCAAACGAAGGGCTTTAACATCCTGGTACATTTGTACCCAAAACTTATCGTCTTCGGTCTCTGATGTAGCAAAAACACGGTTACTCGGTTTACACTCAACAAATGTAGTATTTAAATTCGGTTTATCCTCAAAAATACGATTCAAATGCCAAAATGAAAGATTACCACGGAAATCGCCATGAGCTTCCGATTGGTGATATTTATATTCAGAATAACGCGGGGCATATCCAAAAGTACCGCCGTTATAATCACTATCAGAAGACAAAAATAACTCTTGATTCTTAACCTCTTGTTCTGACAAATGAGCAAATTCGGGAAAATAAAAGTCCATATTATCGAACTTCGTGAAATCACGCGGAACGCCTTGCTGGTAGCCTGTACGCGGAGTGATCGACATGATACCGATAATGTATCCGTGTTCCTCGAAATAATGCTTGAAACCATTATTGATTCCGGCAGAAATACCATGTCCGGCCATATTTGCCTGCGGTGACGTTTCATCAGTCGAGGATGTTTGCAATACTTCCGACACTGAAATAGGCATACGACCGCCACCGAGGAACTGGGGACGTTGCAGGCGGGCATCAGATGAACGAACACCGAAGTGCGACAAGATCTGTTCAATATAACGAGAACCACCACGGGCATTACGTTCGAACCAACGCTGCAAAGCATTCGAAGTACGGAGGTCATTAATGTTAATGCCCATTTCATCAACATTGACCTTTAATGTACCGTTCGGATCGAGTTCGGGAGCGCGGTTACCTGTACCACCGTTAACGCCGACCAAACGAGATAAACGCGGATTACCTTCCATAGAAAACACAGCATCATAAGCTACACCATTTTCAAAAGATCGGAGATCAGAATCAAGCCAACGTTGAGTAGTCGCGGCATCTCTATCATACTTAACATCTAAAGTGTCACCAGACCCTTGGATAGGCACAGTAACTTCGGGGCCACGTTGCAACCACGGAAGAGCAGAAGTAAAATAGTCCTTTTCCCAAGCACGACGGCGAAGCTGCAAAAGATTCAACGCATGAAGTGTATCCTCGAAACCAGAGAGCAGCGAAATATCAACGGGATCGGTTAAATTTTGATCACGATAATACTCATTATAAATAAGCTGATACGCACGGAACGGGAGAGATGAAACACGGTAGTTCTGAGGAGCGGTTACACCGTTCGGGCTGGGATTCGGGAACTCAGCACCGCCAATGCCTTTTAGCGAAGGCAAACCGAGATAATCCCAAAGCGTACCATCACCAAAAAACTGCGAAGGATTCGACGAAAGCAAATCGGGGGATAACCGGAAAGACGGAAGAACAGGAACATCATCACCGTCTACACCTTTGGTTATAAAATCTTCCCACTCATTCCATACAAGACGGTTCGGCACAAAGAAATAATGAGTAAAAACATTTACGCGATGCATCATAGGAGCCACAAGGGGAGCCAAACGCACGAGGGATTCGGTTTTCACGCGGAACTTATCACCAGGAACAACAGGCATACACATAATAGGCACGAGTTCACCCATGTTCAACGTTAACTTTGATTCATATGATAAGTTGAAAGCATTCCTTTTAGGACGTTTCATTCTTATCGAGTTAAATATATTTGCCATTACATTTTACATCTTAAACGTTCATTCATTCTTTTTTCATACTCTTCGCGTTGTTCAAGCTGCATAAGATCAGTAAGAATAGGATTTTCACGAGCACAATAATCAATCCATTCATTGAACATTTTATGCCGGAAAAACTCTTCACGCATTTCCTTTAAAAAGGCTTTCATATCATCATCATAAAGCTTATCAGCATAATAACGAGGCATAGCCATTTTATGACCGGCCCACGCACGAACATAATCACGAGGATGTCTACGATAAAATTCGATGATATCAGCTTTCATAAATCCAAAGCCAATACCGGGATTTCGGGAACAAAGCATAAAAGGTTTGTACTTCTTTTCGTCTCGGAGAATCTCGGGACACATACTTTTTTCGTACATGTATTTACAGACATAGGCAATCTCTTTGATTGTCAAAGGGTGAGCCTGTACAAAACCATTCTGCCAACATTCGGCCAGTAAGTCACCAGCCATTTTACCAGTAAAAGGGAAGCCAAATAAGATCATATGATAGTGAGGGCGGCCATTTTTCGCACCATATTCAGAAGTGACGAAATAACGCATTTTATAGTCCTCATATTTCTTTCGAAGCCGTTTCATAAACAATTGTACATCACGCTTGGATACTACGGCAACGTTCGTTTGAAATAGGTCACTACCAATTCTTTCTATCGGTAAATGTTCATCATCATAAGTAAGAGTAACGAACAACGATAACGGATATTCTTTGGCTTCCGCTTGTAAGCGATATACCCAAGATTGACGTTTATTCTGGCGACAGTTTACACACCAACCGCAAGGAACTTTCGCTTCTACACTGGCAAGATACATCGGGTGAAGGCATTTAGCCATTCAACGCAGGGGTATCGGGTTTGTCAAAGATCGACTTTACAGCATCAATGACCGTTTCTAAAACGGCAATGATAATTTTCCAAACTGGTTTCATAAGCGAACACCTCCTCTACTTACACGATAACCACGAATTCTACGTCTTCTACTACGGCCGAGGAATCCACGTCTACGGCCTCTACGTCTACGTCTCATAACAAAAAATTATTTGGGGTTAAACATTTGGTCAAGCTCACGGGGAGCCATACTAATAATTAATCTACGAATTAAATCCTCCGCTAAAGAAGATTTACCAGTTACACGTTCCAAAGTATTGCGGAAAGCGTTAATATCGTTATCCTGTCGAAGTTTGCGAAGAGCTTCCATAGCAGTAGAATATTCTGCATTCGAAAGCTTAATCTTATTGTCAAACAGGGTACGATCTAATTCATATTGGAGTACCTTTTGATTCGCACCGGTCCAAGCACCAGCAGCACTTGCTTCGGAGAGATTTTTCTCGGCTATAGCACGATCAATAGATACGTTGCGAAGCTCACGAGCAAGGTTAAGATCAAACCCAGAACGTGCAGTAGACATAGCAATATTACCTTGACGAATACCTTCAGTTCGAGCCTGTTCTTTAATGAGCTTATTTTGAGCTTCCATATTTTCAACCTGTGCTTTATTCTGTCGCATTGCCATATACATAGAAGCAGCATCAGATAAACCAAGATTCCAGCCGCGGTAGGGTTCCATTGTAGCACGCTGGATTTTCGCAGGTTGATATTGCGGAGCTGAACCAGCGCTATTACCAGTAACACCACTACCATAAACCAAATTAGGATTAAGGCCAGCTTGCCGAAGACGGGACATTTGCGCAGTCGGTGAATTATACTGGTTCTGCATGTTCCACATTTCGACACTACGAGCATAAGCCTTTTCATTCTCGGCGGTTTGCCAGTTGTTCTGGTATTTAGCCAACTGCATGTTCTGAATGTTAGCTCGACGTTGGGCATTTGCACCAATCATAGAGCCAGCAAGAGAACCAAGACCACCAATTATAGCACCAATAGGCATACTAATCAATTTTAAGTGATTCTAAATAATACGCATTGATCTCTTTTACAGTATGATCACAAACGAGAAGAGCTACCAATTTTCTACCAGCGTTATGTGCCTGTATAATATCACGGGCAGAGAATTGTATACTACGAAAGCGTTCAACGCCTTCTACATCAGTAAATTGTACATGAAAATAAAACCGTCTCATTGTCCTTTTGATTTAAGGCTACCGGAGTTCTTGAAGAACTACGATAAAAATACTCTTTTGTGAAAGGTGCATATAGAAAAATGCAAGGTTCCGGTTTTGGAGGATGAGAATTATAATGTGGCAGGAAACACCTTAAATTTCCGCTTTTGGACAATCCGTGCACATGAATTGGATGAATATGTCTCTTTCTCATAGAGGGGACCTCTATTTTTGCGATATTGAAAAATAATACCTATGAGAACACAACGATTCATCACAATCGTGTGCCTGTTGCTTTGGACAGTCGCACACTTGCACGCGTATGAAAAACGCGACTTGTTGCAGAAAGAGGCCGATTTTGAGAAAGTCAAATCCGCGTTGATAATGGAGCAGAAGTGGGTGCCGTATCCTGATTATTCTGACCGGGCCGGTTGGGATAAACTCCTCGGTGATTATAAAGAAAAGTATATCCGGAAAGGAGAAAGTTATCTGGATTATGAGTGGAAGGTTGTGAAAGCGACCGATTATCTGGAGTTCGGACGAAGTGGTGACCGGGCGATTATGGAGAGTCCGTTCGGTAAAAACAATTCCGCACTCGGAAGTCTGTTCATGGCAGAGATGGCTGAAGGGAAGGGACGCTTTGTCGATCAGATTATCAATGGTGTTTTTGCAAGTTGTGAAATGACGAGCTGGGCATTGTCGGCCCATTTGGGATTACAGAAGGTCGGAGGATGCTTTCCGAGCTATGAAGAACATGTGATTGATTTGGGTTCAGGAAATCTTGCTTCCCAGTTGTCTTGGATTTATTATTACCTGAAACCTTCGTTCGATAAGGTAAATCCTTTGATTTCAAAAAGGCTGCGGCATGAATTACAGGTCCGCATCCTCGATACCTATATGAATGAAGATCATTTCTGGTGGATGGCGTTCAACCTGAAGCCTGGCGGATTGGTGAATAACTGGAATCCGTGGTGTAACTTCAATGTGCTGCAATGTTTCTTCCTGCTTGAGAATGACCGGGATAAATTGGCAAAAGCGGTTTACCGGACGATGACTTCCGTGGATCATTTCATCAATTATACGCATGGAGACGGAGGTTGCGAGGAAGGCCCTTCTTATTGGGGACATGCTGCTGGAAAGATGTACGATTATCTGCAGATGCTTTCTGACGGGACAGGTGGTAAAGTCTCCGTATTCGATCAGCCTATCATTAAGAATATGGGTGAATATATTGCCCGCTCTTATGTGGGGAACGGCTGGGTGGTCAACTTTGCCGATGCTTCTGCCAAAGGAGGAGGGGATGCCGATCTCATTTTCAGGTATGGGAAAGCAGTCGAAAGCCCTCTTATGATGAACTATGCTGCTTATCTCAAGAGTCTTTCTGATAAGGACGGTATTCCTTCCGGTGACCCTTTCCGTCTGTTCCAAACCTTGCTCTCCCGTGAAGAACTGGAAGGAATGAGTGCAGATTATCAGGCTCCCGGCTATTCCTGGTATCCGGAAACCGAATTTTGCTATATGACCAACAAGAATGGCTTTTTTGTGGCAACGAAAGGAGGCTATAATAATGAAAGCCATAATCATAACGATGCAGGGACCTTCTCCCTTTACTTGAATACGACGCCTATTTTTATCGATGCCGGAGTCGGGACCTATACCCGTCAGACCTTCAGTTCCGAACGCTATTCAATCTGGACAATGCAGAGTAATTATCACAACCTGCCTATGGTGAACGGTGTGCCACAGCAGTTCGGTTCGGAATTTAGGGCTACGGATGTGCACTTTGATTCGAGACGTATGTATTTCTCTGCAAATATTGCGACAGCTTATCCGGCAGAGGCAAATGTAAAAAAATGGGTCCGTTCGTACCAGTTGGGAAAGAACTCCCTGAAAATAGAAGATTCGTTCTCTTTGGACAAGGCGGATAAACCGAATCAAGTCAATTTCCTCACTTGGGGGAAGGTGGATGTGTCGGTTCCGGGAGTAGTCACGGTTGAAGTGAATGGCGAGAAAGTCCGGATGACGTATAATAAGAGCGCCTTTACCCCGAATGTCGAAACGATCCGCCTGGACGATCCTCGCTTGTCGAATGTTTGGGGCGAACAGGTCTGCCGGATATCGTTGAACGCCAATAAGCAGCTGCTTTCCGGCTCCTATACTTATACAATAACAACAATAAAATAATTGGTACATGATGAAAAATTTGATTGCATTTGCTTTTTCGGCATTTCTGCTATCTTGTGCAGGTGCCCCTAAAACAGAGGAAAAAAGTTTTATTGACGAGAATATCGATTTTGCCCGTGCACAAATAGGGAATGAGATCGGTGTGATCGAAGCGAGTGGGAAATGCTTGAATCCGGTGACGCTTAAGACAGACAGTTCTGTCTATTATTGTGGTTATGCGGATTGGCGGAGCGGCTTTTTCCCCGGATCTGTCTGGTATTTGTATGAACTGACGGGCGACAGCACGTTGCTGCCGTTGGCCGCCAAATATACGGATGCCATAGAGGAAGCCAAAAACCTGACTTGGCATCATGATATCGGATTTATTGTAAATTGCAGTTTCGGGAATGGCTTGAGACTGGCAGGGACGCCTTCTTATAAAGATGTGATGGTGCAGGCTGCCAAGTCGTTGTCTACCCGCTTCCGTCCGGCTGCCGGGATTATCCAGTCGTGGGATGTGGAACGCGGATGGCAGTCTGAACGGGGTTGGGAATGTCCGGTTATCATTGACAACATGATGAATCTGGAACTGATGTTCGAAGCGACGCGTCTGTCCGGCGACTCTTCTTTCTATAAGATTGCGGTGTCGCATGCCGATCGTACCATGGAGGAACATTTTCGCCCGGATGGAAGTTGTTACCATGTGATTGATTACAGTATCAAGGATGGTAAAGTGCGCCATCGCCAGACGGCACAAGGATATGCCGACGAATCTATCTGGAGTCGCGGGCAGGCATGGGCTATCTACGGTTATGCGGTATGCTATCGTGAAACCAAGGACCGTAAATATCTGGATCAGGCCTTGAAAACTTTCAATATGATGAAGAACCTGGAGAATATGCCGGAAGATCTGATTCCTTACTGGGATATGTCGGCTCCGAATATCCCGAACGAACCACGCGATGTATCGACGGCTTCCTGTATCGCTTCCGCGCTTTATGAGATCAGTACGATGGATGTTCCGGATGCAGCCGGCTATAAAATGTATGCCGACAGTATCATGGTTTCACTTTCTTCTCCGGCCTATCGGGCTGCATTGGGCACGAATGGAAACTTCCTGCTGATGCATTCTGTTGGCAGCATTCCTCACAATTCGGAAATAGACGTTCCATTGAACTATGCCGATTACTATTATCTGGAAGCATTAAAACGTAAACGGGATATCGAGAAAGGTCTTTAATTAATGAGTATGCATTATGCTTAAATATCTATTTCCCTTATCATTTTTCTTTTTTATATAATATTCATAACTTTGCTTATCCGCGCGTATCGGGACCGGCAAGGAGAGTTTCCGTTCGATAAACCCTATTATTTGCTGATCGATATGTTGTTGGGTGGAGCTTGTATTGGCGAAGTCGATTCTCTGGCTTTTCCGGTGGAGATGAAAGTGGGGCGGGTACGATATTATAGGAAGGATTGATATATTTAATTTAAGATAGCATGAAAACAGGAAAGTTGATTTTAGCATTGGTATTTCTGATGTTGTTTGCCGATGCTTCGATGGCTGCCAAGTGGAAAGCCAAACATGTAGTTTTGATCGGTCTGGACGGCTGGGGCGCTTATAGTGTGAACAAGGCCGAAATGCCGAATGTGAAGAAGTTGATGGAAGAAGGATCTTATACGTTGAAAAAACGCTCTGTACTTCCGTCTTCCAGTGCCGTAAACTGGGCTTCCATGTATATGGGGGCGGGACCGGAACTTCATGGTTACACGGAATGGGGATCGCAAACTCCGGAACTGCCTTCCCGTGTAGTGAATAAGCACGGTATTTTCCCGACTGTGTTCAGCTTGCTTCGCGAGTCTGATCCGAAAGCTGAAATCGGCTGTATCTGTGAATGGGCGGGAATCCGTTACGTTGTCGATACGTTAGCTTTGAGTTATGATAAAAATATTACGGAAAAGCCGCAGAATTCGGCCACTGCCAAATGTGCGGTTGAATATATCAAGCGTGCACGTCCGGCATTGGTCAATATCGTTTTCGACGAACCCGATCATGTCGGTCATGCTGAAGGTCATGACACACCTGCCTACTATGAAAAGCTGAAAGAGCTCGACGGCTATATCGGCCAAATCATTCAGGCGGTTAAGGATGCAGGTATGTTGGATGAGACTATCTTTATCGTCACAGCCGATCATGGTGGTATCAAGAAAGGGCATGGCGGCAAGACCATGGAAGAAATGGAGACTGCCTTTATTATTGCCGGCAAGGGAATCAAGAAAGGATATGAATTCCAGGAAAGCATGATGCAGTTCGACTGTGCTTCGACAATCGCTTATATCTTCGGGTTGAAACAGCCGCAGGTTTGGATCGGACGTCCGATGATCCAGGTGTTTAAATGACCGTTTTCTTTCTGTATTCAGCCGGGGTAATTTCAAACTGGGCTTTGAAACAGCGGGTGAAATAACGCGGAGAACCGAAGCCCAGCCGGTCGGAGATGTCGGCGATCTGTAGATCGGGGTTTTCCGTCAACATGGTTGCGGCCCGCTTCAGTTTGCAGTTGAGGACAAAGTCATTGGGTGTCATACCTGTCAGTGCCTTGAATTTGGCATACAATGAACTTCGACTGAGTCCCAACTCGCGGGCCATCATATTCATGTCGAAGTCGATATTATCAAGATTCTTTTCAATGATCGAGTTGACCGTATCCAAGAACTTTTGGTCTATCGGGTTGCTTGCCAGCGATTGTGCATCGAAATCTTTCTGCTGGCTGAATTTCTTTTGCAAGATAATACGATTACGGACCAGGTTATTGCAACGCGCCAGTAGTACCTTTGCATTGAATGGTTTGTTTATATAGTCGTCGGCGCCTCGTTGTAAGCCTTCGATATTTTGCTCGGCGGAAGTGAGTGCCGTAAGCAGTACGACCGGGATGTGGCATACATCAAAATCATTTTTGATCTTCAAGCACATCTCTGTTCCGGACATTTCCGGCATCATGACATCGCTAACGATGATGTCCGGTCGTTCTGCGCGTGCCTTTTCCAATCCTTCTTTACCGTTTCGTGCCAGCAGGACGCGGTAGGTCGGTGAGAACAGGGAGTTGAGTATCTGGAGTAATTCTTCGTTGTCTTCGACCAGTAGGATCGTATGAGGGGAATCGTCTCCTTCGATCAATAGCTCTTTTTGTTCCGTATCGGAAAACTCTTCCATGTGATCGGAAAAGGCGACCGTGTCGGGAATCAGGCTTTCCGTTTGCTTTTTTTGCTGCTTTTGTGCCAGTTCTTCCTCGGTAAAATGCGTGTAGCCTTTCTGGAGATGGACAATGAAAATACTACCGTAGCCCGGTGTACTTTCCACTTGTATCGTTCCGTGGTGCAACTCGATTATGCTTTTGGTCAATGAAAGTCCGATCCCCGTGCTGGGAGTCTTGGTGATATTCGAGATACCGTTTTCAGCCTGATAGAATCGGTCGAATATTTTGTCTATATCTTCTTTGCTGATACCGATACCGTTGTCGATAACTTTAATGGTAACTTCATTTTCTTTGTTTTCCAAAATCATTTCAATGGCTGCATTCGGTTTGGTGTACTTGAAAGCATTGGATAGCAGGTTATAGAAGACTTTTTGCATTTGCTTCGGGTCGAAATAACACAAAACATTCTCTTGCGGAGCCGTGAAATTGTATGTGATGGAACGGCTGGACGCATATTCATAAAAAGACAGGTAAATCTCTTTCAGGAACGGGACGATGTCTTGCTCGTACACTTTCAGCTTCATATGCCCCTGTTCCAGTTTACGGAAATCCAATAACTCACTGATCAAGTTCCGCATATGATAGGTGTTTTTATATACTTTCAGCAGTTTGTTGTATACGGAAGGTGACAATGAACTGCTTTGTAATAAGAGTTCTATCTGGGAGATAATCAGCGTCAACGGTGTCCTGAACTCATGCGAGATGTTGGAGAAGAACTGTAGTTTTGCCTGATTCAACTCTTCGATCGCTTCTTTTTCCTTCCGTTCCATTTCCAGTGAAGTTTGCAACATGTATTGTGATTTCTTGAAACGGTAAATGCTGTACAGTATACTAATGATCAAGATGAAGTAGAGGAAATAAGCTAAGTTGGATGCATACCAGGGGGAATGGATATGAATGTCCATCTTGATGGTACGCGGTTGTTCCTGATTCGGGTCGTATTGTATTTCCCGGACGATGAGCGTGTACTTTCCGGGGTTCAAGTTCGTATAGAAAATATTGTTGTCTTTGCTGGGTATCCATTTCTTGTCGAAACCTTCCAACATGTATTCGTAAGACGCCTTTTTCAGCGTATTGACATAGTTGTTCGATGTAAAAGTGAAAATCAGATTATTTTGATTATAGGCCAGCTCTATTTCTTGAGTGAAAGGTAGGGCGGTGGCCAGCACCTTGTTGTGGTCGCCGGGAGAAACTTGTTCGTTGTTAATGAACAGGTCGGAAAAATATAGTTGGTAGTCTTTGGCGGAGTTGAACAACTGCTGTTCAAAGAATGTCGCCATGCCATTGCTGCTGCCGACGAATATTTCTCCGTTTTTGCAGACCAGGATTCCGCAACCGATGTTTATGCCTGTCAGAGGCAGGGCCGTCCCCAGTTCCACGACCTTGAACAGGTTTTGATCCGGATCGAAAAAGGTAATTCCTTTGTCGCCTGTTATCACTAATTGGTCCAGGGTCGACAAGGTGAGTTCATAGCAGTAGTCACTGGCGATGAAGCTATTTTCGGTTGTATATCCGATAAACCGTTTGTTCTTCTCGTCATAGTGGAACAGGCCGGAGCCACGGGTTCCGAGGAAGATCCGTCCCTCTTTGTCTTCGATTATTTGAGATATGGGAAATGTTCCCAATCCGTTTTCACCAGAACGGTATTGTACCTTGTCTTCTTCATTTTCGAGGTTGATCTTCCAGACACCTTTGCCGTAGGCCAACCAAATGTACCCTTTCGAGTCAATTAGGAAGCAGGTGTTCCCGTAATACTTACCGCTTTTGAACAATGGAGATACTTTTTCTGTATATAGATTCATTTTGAAGATTCCTTTCGGTCCGGTACAAATCAATTCGTCATTGTAGATTCTCATCTGGTTGATGCGGTCGCCTGCTATTACGGCATAAGACGGATCTTCGAAATAGGGATTTTTGAACCGTTTGTTTTTGATGTCGTAGATGGATAGTCCCCCGGTATGTGTTCCAATATACAGTTTGTTGCGTTCAGGGCTGTAGGCTATTGCCTTCAGGTTGTTATGAGCAATGGAGTTACGATTCTCATCGGCCATGAAGTAGGTGAATTTCTTCGTTTTCCGGTCGAAAAAGTTCAACCCACCTCCTTCGGTACAGATCCAGATATTATTGTCTTTATCTTCCACCATATTACCGACGAAAGGATAATTCAGGCAATCGTTCCGGCTGTTGTTAGCTGCATAAACCGTGAAAATATCTGTCTCCGGGTTGAAATAATTGACACCGCCGTAATAGGTCCCCAACCAGATCGTGCCTTGTCTGTCTTTGTAAACGGGGAATACGGATGAATGGGTCATGCTGCCGGGCAGAGGGTTGCGGGCATAAACTTCGAACTGATTGCTGGTCGGATTATATTTGTTTAGCCCGGTGAAAGTGCCGAACCAGATGTTCCCGAAGTTGTCTTCCACGAAATCCCGGACCTGGTTGCTCGATATGTTGTTGGGGTTGGAAGGATCGTAGCGGTAACGGGTGAAATTGCCGTGCACGTCCCTTTTGTACATGCCATTCATGCGAATGGATATCCAAAGATTATATTTGGAGTCTTCATATAGGTCGTAAATGTCTTCTCCCATGATCATACAGGTCAGGGATTTGTCGTCATTCATCCTGAAGAGTCCGTCTGTAGTGCCGATCCAGTACCGGCCGCCGGAATCTTCCAACAAACAGGTCGCACGCTGGTTCCGGTTTTCCAGCCTCGTGACGAAATCGAAATCGTTTTTATCCGGATTCCAGGTGAGTATGGAGTCAGCTATTCCTACCCATATTGTTCCTTTGATAGAAGCGACGGTATATACGTTTGATTTCCGTAGGCATGAGAATTTCTGTGTCTGGATGTCATAGCGGATCAAGGATTGATCGGAGTCGAAGAAAACATTTCCATCTTTGTCGCCGGCAATGAAGTGCGTCTGGTTACCTATCGGATTGGCGTTTTGGCGATGAAATTCGGATGGTTTGTATACTTTGGTCTGTACGCCGTCGTATATGCTGATTCCCTCTTCCGTCCCGAACCACATTCTACCCAAATTATCCTGGTAGATGGCCATGACGGAAAGTTGTGACAGGCCTTCCTGCATGCCTATATGCTTGAAATATATCGGGTATGTGCCGGAACAAAATCCTACAAGCAGTATGAGTGATATGATGATTCTTCTCATAGTATTATAGTATATAACATTAGCAGTTCTGTTGTTTAAGGGGCTAAGGTAAAAAATTTTTCCAAAAGCATTATCTTTGCAGGCATGAAAAAGCAAGTCTTCATTTTTTATCCGTTTTTGTTAGTTCTCCTGTTGCTGTTGTTTGCCGGCGGACTGGTTTATGGCGCTGTCTCGATACCCGTTGAAAGTGTGGTGAATATATTGCTGGGAGAGGGAACGGAGCGACTTGCATGGCAGAATATTGTGTTGCAGAGCCGTTTTCCCCAGGCTGTAACGGCTTTGTTGGCAGGTGCTTCGCTGGCTGTTAGTGGATTGTTGCTACAGACATTGTTCAGGAATCCGCTTGCCGGTCCTTCCATATTGGGAATCAGTGACGGGGCCAATCTGGGAGTCGCTGCGATCATGCTCTATTTCGGCGGTTCGTTGAGTATGGTGACCGATTTGCCGATCAGCGGTTATCTGGCGGTTATCATGGCCGCATTTAGTGGTGCGGCCTGTATTTTGGGATTGATTATTTATTTCTCGGCGAAGGTGAAGAATAACGTCATGTTGTTGATTATCGGTATTATGATCGGTTATCTCGCTTCATCATTGATTTCGGTTCTGAATTATTATGCATCGACTGACAAGGTGCATGCATTTGTGATGTGGGGATTGGGGAACTTCTCCGGGGTTTCCTTGCAACAGCTGCCTTATTTTGCCGGTTTTACCTGTATAGGATTGCTATTGGCCATTCTTTTGATCAAACCTCTGAATGCATTGCTCTTAGGAGAAATGTATGCTGCCAATTTAGGAATCAAGATCAGGCGGACGCGTATTCTGATCCTGTTGTGTACGGGATTGCTTACTGCGACTACGACTGCCTTTTGTGGGCCGATCTCCTTTATCGGGCTGGCGGTCCCGCATGTCGCACGTTTGATGTTGGGCTCATCCAATCATAAGATGCTGGTTCCTGTAACGTTGCTGACCGGTTCTTGCATCGCGTTGCTTTGTAATCTGTTGATGGTATTGCCGGGTACGCATAACATATTGCCGCTGAATGCCGTGACTCCGATGCTCGGTGCGCCTGTCATCATTTATGTAATTGTGAACCGGAAAAACATCCAATACTTTGACTGACCGATATATGACAAAAGTAGCTGCAATAGAAACAAAAGGACTTTGTATCGGTTACCTGCTGAAAGGCGGTAAGCGGAAAGTGGTCCATGAGGATTTGAACCTGCAACTCGTTTCGGGCGAGGTAACTTGTTTGTTGGGACTGAACGGTGCCGGTAAATCGACGCTGCTTCGTACGCTTTGTGGTTTTCAGCCTCCACTCGGAGGGGAAATACGTTTGATGGGGAAGCCTCTTTCCGGTTATTCGCAGGCAAACTTTTCCTTGACTGTCGGTGTTGTACTGACGGAAAAGACTAATGCGGGAGGAATTACCGTCTATGAACTGGTTTCGTTGGGCAGGCATCCTTATACCGGCTTTTTCGGACAGTTGAAGAAGCGGGATCATGTTATCATCGAGCAATCGCTTGAAGCTGCCGGCATAGCTCATAAAGCCAATAACTATGTCTCGGAGCTAAGTGACGGTGAACGGCAGAAGGCTATGATTGCCAAGGTGCTTGCCCAACAGTGCCCGATTATCCTGTTGGACGAACCGACCGCCTTTCTGGATGTGACCAGCCGTATCGAAACAATGGTTTTGTTGCATCGCCTGGCTGTCGAGCAAGAGAAAGCGGTTCTGCTTTCTACTCACGACCTGGACCTGGCTATCCAAATGGGGGATTGCCTTTGGCTACAGGAGAAAGGACGTCCGATGGCTTGCGGAACTCCCGAAGACCTGATTATGAGTGGAGCTTTTGACTCTTTTTTCGGTAAGGAGGGAATCGTATTCGATCCGGCAACCGGAAAGCTGAATACGGAAGCTCCTACGTCACCCATCGGTGTGGAAGGCGACTTTCTGACTTCTTATTGGGTAGGGAATGCTCTGATCCGTAATGGTTACCGTCCTTCGCCCGTAAAGGAAGGGCAGTTGAATATCACTTGCAAGAGCCCGCATGAACTGGTTGTGGCTTTCCCTGAGGGCTGCAAGGAAGAACTCCGGACGGTGGCGGAGCTTGTCTCTCTTATCGGCATGAGAAAAAGTTTTTATGGACATGGAAACAACGTTTCTCGCTTATGACAATAAATTTTCCCGGTAGGAAATAAAAGTTTTGTTTAAGATTAAAAGGAATAAATATGGCAAACGAAATAACATGGCGGCTGGAGCATGAGAGGATCGGCCGGTTGTTGTTGCATTATGCGATGCCGGCAGTGATCGGTACAATGGTGAATGCTATTTATAATATTGTCGACCGTATCTTTATCGGTCAGGGAGTCGGTCCGTTGGCAATGGCAGGATTGACGCTGACATTCCCTATTCTGTTGTTCCTCCAGGCGTTCGGAATGCTCATCGGGGCGGGGGCTGCGACGCGTGTCTCCATCTATCTGGGACGAAGGGAGAATGAGATGGCGGAAAAGGTATTGGGGAATGCTTTCACTTTGACATTCATCATAACGCTTGCGACAGTAGTTCCCTGCATGATCTGGATGAAAGATTTATTACTGGCTTTCGGGGGAAGCGAACAGATCATCCCGTATGCGCAGGACTATCTGAATATCGTGGTTCCGGGGACGCTCCTGACCTCCCTCAGTTTTGGCTTCAACGCTGTCATGCGTGCTTCCGGCTATCCGAAGAAGGCAATGTTTACCATGCTGATCGGGGCGATAACCAATGTGATACTCGATCCTATTTTCATTTTCTGGCTGGATATGGGGATTAAGGGAGCTGCCATCGCGACGATCATCTCGATGCTGCTCTGCACTCTTTTTGTCATGAACCATTTTGTCCAGAAAGACAGTATCGTCCGTTTCCATAAAGGGACGTTCAAGCTGGAAAAGCATGTGGTATGGAATATCCTGACGATCGGGGTTTCGCCTTTTGCCATGCAGTTGGCGGGAAGTTTGGTGGTGGTGATCCAGAACTATGCACTCAAACAGCATGGGGGAGACTTGGCATTGGGGGCAAACGGCATTATCACCAGTGTCGGAATGCTTTTGGTGATGCTGATTATCGGGATCGCGCAGGGGATGCAGCCGATTGTCGGTTTCAATTTCGGGGCAAAGAAATACGAGCGTGTCCAGGAAACGCTACGTCTGGTCATCATAACCTCTACCATTATCATGGGAGTCGGCTGTTTTTGTAGCGTGGCGTTTCCGAAATTGATCACCCGTGCCTTTACGAACGATCCTGATTTATTGGATGTGACGGCAAATGGCTTGCGGATCAGTTTGTTGGTATTTGTGGTCGTCGGTTCGCAGATCTCGATCAGCCAGTTTTTCCAAAGCATCGGGATTGCTTGGAAGGCTATGTTTTTGAGTTTAAGCCGCCAAGTCTTGTTCCTGATACCGGCGATGTTGCTGTTCTCCCGCTTTTGGGGGTTGGATGGTGTTTGGTATGCTGCTCCCTTCTCTGATTTTGTTGCGGCTGTAACTGCTTGGCTCTTTTTGTGGTATCATGTTAAAAACATGAAAAGTAAGAATTCGGATTGAACTTTTTAGTATCTCGTTTGTCATACTATATGAAAGTAGATTGATTAGGTTTCAACTAAAAGAATGAGAAGTATGAAAAGAGTATTATTATTACTGGCTGTCCTGCTATTTAGTGCAGGGACAATGATGGCCCAGCAGGATAAAGCTGCCGAGAAGGCCGCTAAGAAAGCAGAAAAAGAAGCGAAGAAAGCTGCCGAAGCAGCTGAACAGATGGCCTTGTTCGAACAAGGTGTACAAGCACTGAAGGAGAAAGATTTTGTATTGGAAGCCGAACGTGTCGAGTTTAAGCGTGGACAATTCGTCTATGTGACCCCGAGCACGAACTTCGTTTCCATGAAAGGTGACCGGGCGACTATCCAGTTGGCTTTCAATACTGCCGCTGCCGGCCCGAACGGGATCGGGGGGATAACGGTCGATGGCAGTGCTTCAAATATAGAGATGAAAACAGACAAAAAAGGAAATGTTACGTTTAGTATGATGGTACAAGGTGTTGCAGTCTCCGCCAATGTGACAATCCGTATGGTAAAAGGCACGAACAAGTGTACGGCAACTGTGAGTCCGAACTTCAACAGCAACCGTATTTCGTTTACCGGTTATCTGTATCCGTCGGATCAGTCCAACGTGTTTAAGGGGCGTGCCATCTGACGTGTAGATTCTTTTGTTCAGGAAAAGCTGCTTTCGGAAAGGGAAGCAGCTTTTTTTGTGCAACGTATTTTATATCTTTGTCCGTCAAAATATCATAAACATAAAAGTCATGCAATTAGCAATAGATCAGAAAGACATAGATAAGTTCCTGATGGTGGGTGACAAGGTGCTTATCAAACCGAAGAACCCGCAGAGTCAGACAAAATCCGGATTGTATCTGCCGCCTACTGTCCAGCAGGAGAAGATTCAGAGCGGCTATATCATCAAGGTCGGTCCCGGTTTCCCGCTTCCTTCCCAGAGTGAGGAACATGAAGTATGGGAAAAGAAAACAGAGGGTGAGGTGCATTATCTTCCTTTGCAGGCGCATGAAGGCGATTTGGCTGTATTTCTACAGAATGCGGCTTACGAGATCAATTTTAATGAAGAGAAGTTCCTGATCGTCCCTCATTCGGCTATTTTGATGTTGGTTCGTGACGAAGGTTTGTTCGAATAACTCCTTTTTGTTTGGCAAAATACTGTGCTATCCAGTTTTTTGATGTATTTTTGCAACCAAATCAACAAGACTAACTATCAATAGTAGCGATTATAATGAATAAAATTGTAAGTAAAGAACATTTCTCTGCCAACGTAGTGAAACTGGAAGTGGAAGCACCTTTGATTGCTCGCTCCCGTAAGGCAGGCCACTTTGTTATCGTGAAGGTGGGTGAGAAAGGTGAACGCATTCCCCTCACCATTGCCGGAGCTGATACGACGAAAGGAACTATCACACTCGTGATCCAGGCTGTAGGAGGTTCGTCAAAAAAGATATGCGAACTGAATGCCGGTGATTATATTACCGATTTGGTCGGTCCGCTGGGGCAAGCCACCCATATCGAGAAAGTCGGCACGGTCGTGTGTGCCGGCGGTGGTGTCGGTGTGGCTCCTTTATTGCCGATCGTGGAGGCTTTTCATAAGGCGGGCAACCGTGTGATTGTAGTGCTGGCCGCCCGTACGAAGGAGCTGGTTATCTTGGAAGAGCAGATGCGCGCCAACTCCGATGAGGTGATCGTGGTGACAGACGACGGTTCTTACGGTACAAAAGGTTTGGTGACGAATGGCGTGGAAAGTGTGATCAACCGTGAAAAGGTGGATTTGTGCGTCACGATCGGCCCGGCCGTCATGATGAAATTCGTCTCTGCCCTGACGAAGAAATACGAGATCCCGACAGTCGCCTCTTTGAATACGATTATGGTGGACGGGACCGGAATGTGCGGCGCTTGCCGTATTACGGTCGGAGGAAAGACGAAGTTCGTCTGTGTGGACGGACCGGAATTCGATGCTCACCAAGTAGATTTCGATGAGATGCTGATGCGCCTCGGTGCTTATAAAGATATTGAAAAGAAATAACGAAACCACAGTAAACAAATGACAACAGAAGAACTGATCGCTGCCCGTCGTGCCGAACCGTGGAGAGAAGCACTGCGTAAAAGCAAAAAAAATAAGGAACGTACGGATATCCCCCGTGTAGAAATGAATGAGCTGGATGCGGAATACCGCAGCCATACCCGCCTCGAAGAGGTAAACCTCGGATTGACGAAGGAGCAGGCCATGCAGGAAGCCCAGCGTTGTCTGGACTGTCCGAATCCGACCTGTATGCAAGGATGTCCGGTAAGTATCAATATCCCGACGTTTGTGAAGAACATCGAGCGGGGAGAGTTTCTGGAAGCGGCCAGAGTGCTGAAGGAAACAAGTGCATTGCCGGCTGTCTGCGGCCGTGTATGTCCGCAGGAAAAACAGTGCGAAAGCAAGTGCATTCATCTGAAGATGGGTAAACCGGCTGTCGCTATCGGTTACTTGGAACGTTTTGCCGCCGATTATGAACGGGAAAGCGGAAACATTTCCATCCCGGAAGTAGCGGAGAAGAACGGCATTAAGATTGCCGTTGTCGGTTCAGGTCCCGCCGGCCTTTCGTTTGCCGGTGATATGGCAAAGCGTGGCTATGATGTGACGGTGTTCGAAGCTTTGCACGAAATCGGTGGTGTGTTGAAATACGGTATTCCCGAATTCCGCCTGCCGAATAAGATTGTGGATGTAGAAATTGAAGGGCTGCGCAAGATGGGTGTGAAGTTCATGACAAACTGTATTGTCGGCAAGACAATCAGTTATGACGATCTGCATGCGGATGGTTTCAAAGGAATCTTCGCTGCCAGCGGCGCCGGGCTTCCTAACTTTATGAATATTCCGGGAGAGAACCTGGTCGGGGTGATGTCTTCCAATGAATACTTGACACGTGTCAATCTGATGGATGCAGCCAATCCGGATAGCGATACGCCTGTCTTGCAGGGTAAGAAAGTGGCTGTCATCGGTGGTGGCAATACAGCAATGGACTCGGTCCGTACTGCCCGCCGCTTGGGTGCCGAACGTGCCATGATCGTTTATCGCCGTAGTGAAGAAGAGATGCCCGCACGGTTAGAGGAGGTGAAACATGCCAAAGAGGAAGGTGTGGAGTTTATGACCTTGCATAATCCGGTCGAATATCTTGGTGACGAACGGGGCCGTGTCAAACAGATGCGCTTGCAGAAGATGGAGCTGGGTGAACCGGATGCTTCCGGACGTCGTCGTCCTGTACCAGTCGAAGGAGCGATCGAAACAATTGATGTGGATGAAGTGATTGTCAGCGTCGGTGTTTCTCCCAATCCGCTTATCCCGCGTGCTTTCCAGGGATTGGAAGTAAGCAAAAAGGGAACGATCGTGGTGAATGAAGAAAATATGCGCTCAGCCTTGCCTGATGTATATGCGGGTGGTGATATCGTCCGTGGCGGTGCAACCGTAATCCTGGCAATGGGTGACGGTCGTAAGGCTGCTGCTGCAATGGATGAAGCATTGAGGGGATAGTGTGGTATTTTTTCAATATTTTGACTTTTGAGGATAGCTTTTCGGGGTTCGGGAAGCTATCCTTTTTTTAGAAACTGTTTTAGTGATTTATTTATACTTGCACCGATGTATGGTTATGTGGAATGTTGCTGCAATAAGAAATAAAGTGTATACCAGGACATGAAACATTGCCCAGTTATGTCACAATTCATGGTTATATTTACTGGACGCAGATTACGCAGACAAGCGTAGATATATTAATTGACAATATAAAATAAGTCTGCGTTAATTAGCGCATTCTGCGACGTCTGAGTCCAGTTTATTTTCTTTATACACTTTTACTCTCCAAGCCAAAATGGGCCTTGAACCAATGTTGGATCCTTATCTATTTCTGATTGATGTATCGGATACCAATAGAATTTGCGAGGATAAACACGATCCATGTATTTTGTGCGTTTGAAGAAGGCGTTGTCTCCTTGATCAGTATATTCGGTTCCATAATAATTCATCCCATAATCCGGTCCATTGACACCCCAATCTGGATTTTCACCCTGCTCATTTAGGTTTCCGATGCCATAATGGGCTGTTTTCCAGCGACGCAAATCATGGTAACGAACTCCTTCACCCACAAATTCTACTCGGCGTTCTTTGTGTATCAAACGTCTTACCTCTTTCTGGTCTGAGAAATTGATCTTAATGCGGGTAAAACCATTCTCATCCGTGCCAGTTCCATATTCGGCAATACCAGCCCGATGGCGAATCTTATTCAAATTGTCGAGTATTTCTTGTTTGTGGCTCATGCGTTCTGAACTTTCATTTAATGCTTCAGCATAACTTAGATAAGCTTCTGCCATGCGGAAAATGATAGCCGGACGATAAGGGTGATTGTTATCACGAGGTATATAATCCAATGATACTCGACTACGATTTAAATAACCGTTTTGCGGAGCATCGTGTGTTGGTCCTCCGTCCGGTTGTCCATACAAAAAGTTCGTATTACGGTTTTCCCATTTGAACCATTGTCCATTCCATACTACAGTCAGGTAAAAACGAGGTTCCCGATGGCAATACATATTAAATGTGTTGGGTTGTACAATCAAGCGTTTCCCGTCTCGTTCCGGTGTAACGTCAGGGTAATTACTATCATTGTACCCATCCATTAAATAATAATCGGTTGCCCTATATTCGGGTTTTGTAGAAAATCCCTTCTCACTATATAATGGCGCATTCGGATTGATTTTCGGACTACCGTCCGCATTATATCCCAGTATAGGTTCCGTTCCGTCTTCCATAAAGAAAGCATCTACCAGTGATTGAGTAACTCCTAAGCCTCCATTACCGCCGCAACCGCGAGGAGTTCCGTGCTGTTCCCAATCTCCGTAATTTCCTTTAGGTCGGAACCAAATGATTTCATTGTTACCCTCTCCTTCTGTTCTCATTGTGGCTCCGTAACAGGACATGAAGGGATCCACTTTGCCGTTTTCTTTGTTATTTACGATATACAATCCCTTTCCTTTTTTCTCGGCTTCATCGATCAGCTGCTTACATGCGTCAGCTGCTTTTTTCCATTTATTGGCATCATAAGCTTGGCTGAAACGTTCTTCTCCGTCAGAATTTTTTAAGCCGAGATACCATTCATTTCCATTTACTAACGGACTTGCTGCAAATAGCAATATGCGGGCGCGAAGCGCCAATGCTGCCAATTTAGTTGCGCGACCACCATACAACGTACTCCAACTGTCCGGAAGGACTTTCGACAATTCTAAAAATTGATTATCCAGCCAGTCGATCATCCATTCAAAGCTTTTCTGACCGCGCATTAGATCCGGAGAATCCGAAGTCATATCATCTTCAAAATAAGGGACTGCTCCATAAACCAAGGTCATCATCCAATAGTAATACGCAACCATGAAACGACATTCGTTTTTCATTGTCTCCACGTCACTCTCCGTTACGTTTTGTTTTGGTAAAGCCTTTACGTTATCCATGAAAATATAGGCTTGTCGAATATATTTGGACATTGTCCAATAGGATCCGCTCCAACCTGAATTAGGTTCCCATTGTCCTACGCGAAATCCTAATCCGCAGTCACTACCCCAATATGGTAACCAGCCTTGCGATGGAGTGATATCGTTTGCCAGCATCTCGAACGCATCGTAACGCGTATAATCCCAGTATGGATCCCGAATGCCTTGGTATACACCTGCTAGCCAATCTTCCGTACGAGTCTTGTCGTCGAATATCATGTCTATTGTAATAATATCGTCTGGTGCATTGTCTATAAAATCCGTGCATCCATTTAAGCACATACATAATGTCGCTAAACCAATATACTTGCTAAATTTCATTTTTTTATTTTTTTATTTTTAGAAATTAATATCAAAACCTGCTGAAAATGATTTCATTATCGGGTATTTTGTTCCTACGGATGTGTCGACTTCAGGATCCCATAAGTCAAATTTTGAGAATGTGAACAGATTACTACCTTTTGCATATAAACGAATGTTCGACAGGCCAATTTGTCGTACCCAAGATTTCGGGAGCGTATAGCCGATCTCTATATCTTTCACTCGGAGAAAACTCATGTTTTCCAACCACCATGTAGAGTTTCGAACATTATTCTCGCTTTTCCCCCATGTCAAACGTGGGTAATATACATCTTGGCTTGGATTTTCAACGGTCCAACGGTCTTGATAGTTAGTCAGGATATTTCCCATGGCCCCCATTGTTTCACCAGGGGTAAACTTGTTGCTGCATCCTCCTTTAAATCCGTATGTCATCCCATTCCCTTGGAAGAATATGTTAAAATCTAGATTCTTATAGCGAAAATTGGCACCGAAGCCGTATACGATCTGAGGGTTGTATGTTCCTCCTATGGCAGTCTCGTCCAATGAACTGACAACGCCATCCCCATTCACGTCTTTATATTTGATGTCACCGGGGCGAACCGGACCGAATGTATGGGTAGGAATATCCTCGTTTACAACGTAACCGCCATTCTCGGCAATCAGATAATCTCCGTTGGCATCTTTTTGGAAATCATCAAAAGTAAACAGGCCTTCGTCGACTAATCCAAATAACTGGTTGACTTTTTCGCCTGTCCGTTGACGATTCGTCCCCATGACGCCTAATGCCTCATCCTGTTCGATGATTTTGTTCTGGGCGTATGTAAAAGATCCCCGGAAGCCGACGTATAAATCTTTATTGATTTGTTTGTTTACGTTTAATGCTAGGTCGATCCCCTGATTATTTACTTTCCCATAATTAGCCCATGGTGTATTTCTAAATCCTGCTGATGTCGGAATATTATTTCGTTTCATAAAGATATTATATCTGTGTTCAAAGAAATAGTCCACTTGGAAGTCGATCATATTCCAGAGGCCCAATTCGAAACCTGCATTTGTTTTCGATACGGTTTCCCATGTCAGATTAGGAATTCCGAAATCACCTTCAAAGCGAGAATTCCGATGATAATATTGTCCGTTGGTTCCCCAGTCATAACCCGTTCCGTCTTCTCCCAATGTTGTCTGGTAAGCAAAGCGACGTCCGTCTAATTGGTCGTTCCCTGTCAAGCCGAATGAACCACGAAACTTGATTTTGCTGAACGTGTCTTTGTATGGTTCCATGAACTTTTCTTCCGAAAGCAAGTAACCAATTGCTACGGACGGGAAAAATCCGAAGCGATATCCTTTGGCAAAATTCTCTGATCCGTTATAACCGAAATTAAATTCTGCAATATATCGATTGTCATATGTGTAAGATGCTCGTCCGGCGATACCCATGCGGCGATAAGGTACGATGTCGTACGATTCTTCAAATTGCTGGTAATCCCGTTGGTTATACAAGAACAAACCTTCAACCTGATGTTTCCCGAATGTCCTTTCATAATTCAAATTCAGTTCTACATAAGTTGCTTTGTTTCCCCAATCATTATTTTCGGAAGTGCTCAAAAATTGTTGTCCGTAACTGGATATGTTCAAAATTAAATTACCATTTTCATCGCGTTGGGTAGCCGGTTGATACAAGTCTGGTGTTTTTGAACGAGTAACGCCTGACCAAGAATAGCGATCAAATGAGAAAATACCCTTTATTTTCAGTCCAGGAGTAATAAATTTCAAATCTTGCTCTAATGCGAACAACGATTCGATTTTACTTTGAGAGGTTGTTGCATATCCTTTTTGAGTAACCTGTACGTACGGATTCACTCGTTGATTGACTACTGGAAAATAGATATTATCATCTTCTTTATAATAGGCCGGATGTATGAATGGAGGGGTCTCGAATGCTCCCGAAAATGCATCATCGGAAGATATTGCCATTTTATTCATCTCCTGTAAATAGCCACCGACACTGACTGTCAATTGCGTTGTTTTTGTGATATTGATGTCTACATTCGAGCGTAAGTTGAATTTGTTTAGATGTGTTCCACTGTTCCAACTTTGACTCTTGTCGCGTTCGAAAATACCTTGTTCGCCATAATATGATCCGACCACTGCATAGCGTAAAATGTCAGAACCTCCGTTGACAGTAATATCTGCACGTTGATTCATGGCAAAATCTTTCGTAATCAGATCCATCCAATTTACATCCGGGTATAAATCCGGATCAGTTCGATTTATGTAGTGATCAATGGTTTCTTGCGAATAGGGAGATTGCTGTTGACCGTTATCTTTTGCTATTTCATTCAGTAATGTCAGATACTCTGCTGAACCGATGTATTGGGGTAATTTTGTTGGTTGAGTAAAACTTTGTTCGAAATGGACATTGACTGTAGGTTTTCCTAATTTCCCACGTTTAGTTTGCACCAAAATAACACCGTTTGCTCCACGTACACCATAAACGGCTGAAGCAGATGCATCTTTTAACACAGAGAATGATTCGATTTCAGCAGGGTTCAAGTCATCGAGTGTTCGTTCGATGCCGTCGACTAATACTAAAGGACTGGTTCCTGCTCCTTGGAAAGATGAAATACCTCGTATCCAGAAATTGGAACCGTCCGCTCCCGGTTCTCCTGATCGTTGCACGGCAATTACACCTGCCACATTTCCCGCCAAGTTGTTACTTAAGGCACGTGTTGTCCCTTGGCTTAATACCTGAGGCTCGATTGTTGTAATCGAACCTACTATCGATGCACGTTTTTGAGAGCCATAGCCGACTACTACCACTTCATTCAAGCCTGTCGAAATTTCGTGCATGTTCAAGTTTATGTTGATTTGGTTACCAACAACAATTTCCTGCTCTTCAAATCCAATGTAAGTGAATACTAGTATAGAACTTCGACTTGGAACTTCTAAAAAATAGTTGCCATCTATATCTGTTGTTGTACCTATCGTTTGTCCTTTTATTACAATATTCACTCCAGAAAGTGGTTCTCCCTGGGAATCTCGTACTGTACCATTTATATGGATCCCTTCTTCTGTGAGTTTTTTAACAGTAGGGATTATTTCCTTTTCATGTCTATCTGACCATTTGCCATTGGCATGAAGATAATTTGTACCTGATAGCAATGCACACACGATACATGTTAATTGCAATTTTTGATTTAATTCATTTTTGATCATGTTTTTTACGGAATTATAGATTTTACGTTAACTGTTGTTACTTTTAACTGTGTTCTTTTTTTGTTTTTATCCCATAGGCTATTTTTTATTGATTATGAATTTCTACTTTAAGCATATTATTTAACTAATTATCTAAATGATGTCTCCATAGTCCTTGAGGAACTATGGAACTTATATATAGAAAGAATCTTATTATTCAATGTCTTAAATGTATGAGGAGTGGAAATTGTTATCATTACAATGTCTTTTTTGACATAGGAGAAAATTATTTTATTCCTATTGTTTTAAATGTTGAATTTATTTTGTAAAAAAAGTTGCTCATGTTAAATGGATTGTTTACGTTTGCAAAAACGTAGTATTTAATATACTCTATTATTAAGTTTTTTTTCTGAAAGCTTTTTGTTATTATGGTGGAATTCCATAGTTCCTCAAGAACTATAGTTTGTTTATTATAGTGAGATGCAACGTTCTTTTTTGTATTAAAACCACGTATGTTGCCGGATCACCACATGGTCGGTTGTGCAGATATTTGGGTCTGTACGTCTCTTACCTCCCGAGTTTCGAGAGGCTGTTCAAGTTGTTTTTAACATTCAATACCTATTTTGGGCTCAGCGGAAATATCTGGTTGGTAACTTTTAAAATTAGCTATCTTTGCTTACC
>ERZ827197.569-NODE-569-length-41358-cov-4.030458_pt1 | contig 41358 bp, 29 predicted proteins | sample MGYA00519867_ERZ827197 | MGnify/ENA primary metagenome ERZ827197 (study PRJEB31778, sample SAMEA3449278) | human gut metagenome | biome: human gut; feature: human-associated habitat; material: faeces | place: United Kingdom | collected 2010/2012 ...
TAAACATCCTTTGCATTCTTAATAAAAGACTCTGCATTGGATAAAAACAGTTCGCGATTCACGACACTCTGCGGATCGGTTGAAATGGTCTGTAACGAATCCCATATATCCTGCAGTGAATTTTGAAATTCAACGCCTTCCAGCTCACCTAATATGTCTTCAATCTCCTGACTGGTCGTAAGCTGTCTGTCATAAAAGCTTCCTCTACTCACTTCCAGACGATATTCCTTATCCAAGAAAATATCGCGGATCTGTCGAACCTGTGCAACCGTAGTTCCATAACCAATCTGCTGCGTCCCATGGCTTGTCACCTTGATGTTGGAATAGTAAGTATCCCGCAATATATTCTGTTGTCTCGTATATCCGGTCGTTTTGGTATTGGCCAGATTGTGTGCCGCAGTATTCATCCCCGCCTGCGAAGCCTTCAATCCGGACACACCGGAATTAAAACTGGTAAATAAGCTCATACGATACTCTCTCTTTCTTTCCGTTATACATAAAAAGCACGAATACCACTCGGAAAATACAGTGTGTCAGAAAAGCTTCCTACTTCTCTGACGATCACTGCTTTGCGTCAAAAGACCCCGTCCCAAAGCCGGCATCAACTCCGCCTCCTGCGGCTGACGCATTTTTGTCGTAGTTATTATTTCCCGGTGACATCCGTGTACTCTGAATAAAATTCATATTGAATTCAATCATTTCAAGGGAATTTTCTATTAAATTTTTATTCTTTATATTAACATCTACCAAGCGTTTCATCGTGCAACAACGCCAACCGCTCCTGCTCTTCCGGCTGTTTCCCCAGCAGTTCGATCAGGCCGGTAAGATTTAAATCTTTCACCGGACGATTCAACACCATTCCCATATTGTGCAGAACCTCTTCCCTGCGATGTCCGTACGCAGATGCCTGATCCAGCAATTCCTGTTCTTGATCCGTAATCTCTTGCAATCGCTTTAGATCTCCACGGATCAACACTTCTGTCTTCTGTTCCGATATCGGAATCAGTGTCTGGTAGACTTCCATCTCCTGCTGCAACACGGCAGTCAGGTCATCAATCAAACTTGCCAAATCTGCTCCCTCTTGTCTCCTATTTCAAGAATCCGTTCTTAAAATAAGGAATCAAAATATTTACTCACCATCTTTTCTGCAATCTCCTGTGAAGATACATTATACGTACCGGAAGCAATCGCATCCTTGTACTTATTTACCTTGTCCTCACGAACATCTTCCGCATCCTTCACTGCCTGCTTTGCAATCTGATAATCCTTCGCTGTCTGCGAAATCTGAAATTCGTCTTTCGCATATTTCTTCTCAGTGCGGACATTCTTCGTCGGCTTAGACTGCTGATAAAGTCGGCTTACATGATTTAATGCATCAATTCTCATTGTTATCACCACCTGTTTCTCACTCATTTCAGTGTTTCATACATAATATGTATCGGATTTTTTTTAGATTACTTTAGCATTTGTTATTAATTTTCCAAAATTTCAAAAGAGGCACTGCCCTACTGCAGCGCCTCTTATATAGAAAACATTTACCATTCAGCGATCGATCACTCTTTGACATTTTTAAGAATGTCACAAAAATCAAAGGTTGCAAAATAATCTTTTGGTGTTTCAGCACGACGGATCATTTTGACACTTCCATCTTCCTGTAAAAGCAACTCTGCTGATTTTAATTTGCCATTATAATTGTACCCCATAGCAAACCCATGCGCACCTGCATCATGAATGAACAGGTAATCACCCATATCAATCTTTGGAAGCATACGGTCTACTGCAAACTTGTCGTTATTCTCGCAAAGCGAACCGGTGACATCATATTTGTGATCACATGGTGCATCTTCTTTGCCCAGGACTGTAATATGATGATATGCACCATACATTGCCGGACGCATCAGGTTTACTGCACAGGCATCCAAGCCAATATACTCTTTGTAAATATGTTTTTCATGAATTGCCTTTGCGATCAGTGCACCATAAGGAGCTAACATAAAACGACCAAGCTCTGTAAAGATAGCAACATCGCCAAGCCCTGCCGGAACCATGATCTCCTCAAATTTCTGACGGACACCTTCACCGATCACTGCAATGTCATTTGGCTCCTTATCCGGTGTGTAAGGAATGCCAACTCCACCAGATAAATTCACAAATGCGATCTCCACACCCGTCTCTTTCTGCACTTCCACGGCAAGTTCAAACAAAATGCCCGCCAATGTCGGATAGTATTCGTTAGTCACGGTATTACTTGCCAAAAAAGAATGAATACCAAAACGCTTCGCACCTAACTTTTTCAAACGCTTAAATGCTTCAATAAGCTGTTCCTTGGTCATGCCGTATTTCGCATCACCCGGATTATCCATAATATCGGTACCCATTTGGAATACACCACCCGGATTATAACGACAGCAGATCGTCTCCGGAATACCGGCAACCTCTTCCAAAAAGTCAATGTGAGTAATGTCATCCAGGTTAATAAACGCACCCAGTTCTTTTGCTTTCTGATACTCTTTGGCTGGTGTTACGTTCGAAGAAAACATGATGTCCGATCCCTTAAAGCCACAAGCTTCTGACATCATCAACTCAGTAAGAGATGAACAATCTGTGCCACAGCCTTCTTCCTGCAGGATCTTCAAAATAAATGGATTCGGGGTTGCTTTAACTGCAAAATACTCACGAAAACCTTTGTTCCAAGAAAATGCCTTCTTCATTTTGCGTGCATTTTCACGGATACCCTTCTCATCATACAGATAAAACGGAGTCGGATATGTCTTTGCAATCTCTTCAACCTGTTCCTTCGTAACAAATGGTGTCTTTTTCATAGGTACTCGATGCCTTCTTTCTTAAATATTATGTATTCTAACTTCGGATGTATGAAGTTTGAATTATTTACATTTTCTTATCATATCAAATGACATCCATTTTTGCAATATGGTGGAGGATGTAGATGGGGTGTGTTACAAGTTGCATTTTCTCTATATTTTATGGTATAATAAGGGCTTGGTAGCGAACAGACGTTTGCACCAGATGATTATATGCGGCAGAATGTACACTGCGGCAGGAAATGAGGTAACTATGGCAGAATATACTGGCAAAGATATAGTAATATTAGAAGGACTGGAGGCCGTACGTAAACGCCCCGGTATGTATATTGGTTCCACCGGATCACGTGGCCTGCATCATTTGATCTGGGAGATCCTCGACAATGCTATCGACGAGCATCTCGCCGGTTATTGCAGTGAAATACATATCACACTGCAAAAGGATGGTGGCATCTGCATTCAGGATAATGGTCGCGGTGTTCCGGTCGATCTGCATCCCACCAAAAAAATCCCTACAGTCCGTGTCGTCTATACGATTCTGCATGCCGGCGGTAAATTTGGCAATTCTGCCTATAAGGTATCCGGTGGTCTGCACGGCGTCGGTTCTTCCGTTGTAAATGCACTGTCAACGCATATGATCGTAGAAGTACGTCACAACGGTTTGATCTACCGCGATGAATATGCCGATGGCGGTCATCCGGTCTCGCCTCTCGTTAATGGTGAATTGGAGATCATAGGTAAATGCCGCAAATCCGATACCGGCACGAAGGTTACTTTCTATCCGGACCCGGAAATTTTTGAAACGATCACATTTAAGCCGGACATTATAAAAAAGAAACTAAAAGAGATTGCTTATCTCAATAAAAATCTAAAGTTGATCTATTATAATGAAGCCGAAAATGAAGAACGTACCTACCAGGAAGAGCACGGCATTCAAAGCTTTGTCAGCTATATCAACCGTGATGCGACGCCGATCCATGACACGCCGATCTATATTGAAGGGACAAGCGGTGATATTGAGGTAGAGATCGCATTCCAATACACCACGAATTATTCTGAGCAGATCAATCCCTACTGCAACCGCATCAATGTTGCCGATGGCGGTACGTTGGTGACCGGTTTTAAAACAGCTCTGACACGTGTAATGAACCAGTATGCAAGGGAACTTGGCGTACTCAAAGATAAGGATGAAAACTTTGATGGAAAAGACATCCGTAACGGCATTGTCGCTATTATTTCGATCAAGCACCCTGATCCACAGTTTGAAGGTCAGACCAAGACAAAACTTGGAAACACGGATGCAAAAACGGCGGTCGATGAAGTATTCAGTGCCGAAGTACAGCATTATTTAGACAAAAATGTAGATATATTGAAAAAAATTCTCGATAACTCCATGAAGTCCTATAATGCACGCAAAGCCGGTGACAAAGCACGCACTGCCGCACTAAAACAGCTCAATGATGTAGATACTAAAAGCAAATTAGCCGCCTGCACCTCCAAAAAGCCGGAGGAATGCGAGATTTACATTGTCGAGGGTGATTCTGCCGGCGGTACGGTTAAAACAGCCAGAAACCGCAAAACACAGGCAGTTCTTCCTCTACGCGGAAAAATACTGAATGTAGAAAAAGCAACTTTAGAAAAAATATTAGTAAACAATGAGATCAAATCTATGATTGCCGCTTTTGGCTGTGGAATCGGTGAAGAATTTGATATTTCCAAACTGCGCTATGATAAGATCATCATCTTAACCGATGCCGATGTCGATGGTGCACATATCAGCACACTGCTGCTCACATTCTTCTATCGCTTTATGCCGGAATTGATCTACTCCGGCAAAGTATACCGTGGTCTTCCACCATTGTATAAAGTAGATTACGAAAAGGCAGGTTCCGGCAAAGCAGGAGCTTCCGCCAAAACGCCAGCAGATGCCAAGCCAAAGAAACGTGGAAAGAAAAAGTATTCCGAATATGTATTTAATGACTTTGAGCTGGAAAAATTCCGCAAGATCAAGGAAAATAAGATCATCGGCATCCAGCGTTACAAAGGTCTCGGTGAAATGGACGCAGAACAGCTTTGGGAAACTACACTGGATCCGGAAAGCCGTATTCTTGCACAGGTAACGATCAGCGATACTGTAGAAGCTGACGATATCACAACAACTTTAATGAGCAGTAATGTCCCACCTCGCCGTGAATTCATTATGGAAGAAGCCAAGTACGCAACGCTCGACATTTAAGATCAGGAGGAATGTGAAAACATGTCACAAAAGGATTCAATTATACAATTAGACTTTACAGAGGAAATGCGTAATTCTTACCGCGATTATGCTGTAAGTGTTATTATTTCCCGTGCGTTGCCGGATGTCCGGGACGGATTAAAACCGGTACAACGCCGTATCTTATATGCAATGACGGAACTCGGTCTGGCTCCGGATAAGCCACATCGAAAGAGCGCGCGTATTGTCGGTGATACCATGGGTAAATATCATCCACATGGCGACAGTTCGATCTATGACGCATTGGTACATATGACAGAAGAGTATTCTCTCTCGATTCCACTTGTTGACGGCCATGGTAACTTTGGCTCGATCGACGGTGACAGTGCTGCTGCCATGCGTTATACGGAGGCACGCCTCTCTCCGGGCGCTATGACAATGTTGGATAATTTGGACAAACAGCTTGTCCCATTTGGACCAAACTTTGATGAAAGCGAGAAGGAACCTTTGGTACTTCCTGCCACTCTGCCAAATCTGTTGATCAACGGTACAACCGGTATCGCCGTAGGTATGGCAACTAATATGCCGCCGCACAATCCAGCCGAGGTCATTGATGGTGTGATCGCCTATATGAAAAACCCGGACATAACGATCCATGGGTTAATGAAATACATTAAAGGACCGGATTTCCCAACCGGAGCGATCATTACAAATGCAGATGAGATCGCACATATTTATGAAACAGGCGAGGGGAAACTAAAGGTTCGTGCCAAAACGGTGATCGAAAAGAGTGATTATGGCCGCCAAAACATTGTAATCACGGAAATTCCGTATACGGTAGCCGGCAACAAAATGAAATTATTAGAAAATCTGGTCAGCCTGACGAAAGACAAAGTATTTGATGAAATTTACGATGTCCGCGACGAGTCTTCGAAAGAAGGTATTCGTCTGGTGATCGAAGTAAAGAAAGACCGTGATGTACAAAATCTTCTCAATGGCTTGTACAAAAAAACTGCCATGGAAGACACCTACGGTGTAAATATGCTTGCTGTAAAAGACAAGCAGCCGATCACGTTCGATCTCAAATCGCTGATCCAGGAATTTGTATTCTTTCAGGAGGAACTTTACACCAAAGAATATACACATCTGCTCAACAAGGCGAACAAGCGTCTGGAAATTGTTGCCGGACTGATCAAAGCGACCGATGTGATCGACTTGATCGTCGAGATCCTGCGCGGCAGTTCCTCCGTTAAACAGGCAAAGGGCTGTCTTGTAAATGGTGTTACAACGGATATCCGCTTCCGAAGCAAAGCTTCTGAAAAGCAGGCCGCAACACTGGACTTTACCGAAACACAGGCAGATGCCATTCTGGCAATGCCGTTAAGCCGTTTAGTCGGCTTGGAACTTCTCAAGCTGCATCAGGAAAACGATACCTTGTTAGCAAATATTGCCGAATACAAAAAAATACTTGGTAATAAAGAGGCTTTACATGATGTTATCAAAAATCGTCTCAGAGCCTACAAAAAACAATTTAACGCGCCTCGTCATACAGAGCTTGCCAACATCACGGCTGCTAATTATGTCGAAGAGATCAAGGAAGAAGACTTGTACGTATTGATCGACCGCTTCGGCTATACGAAATCAGTCGACGCTTCCTCTTACTCCCGCATTGCCCCGGATACTTTGGAGGAATATCATCATATCGTGCCGCTTCGCAATATTGATAAATTATGTGTCTTCACCAAAGGTGGTTATATGCATCAAGTGAAAGCTATGAATATCCCGAAGGGACGTGCCAAGGACAAAGGCGTTCTGATCCAAAACCTATGTAAACTGGAAAATGATGAGCCTCTCCTTTATATTAGTTTTGAAGAATTGTTTGATTCACAGCTTCTCTTCATTACGCGAGCCGGCTTTATCAAACTGGTATCCGGTGTCGAGTTTGAAACAAATCGTCAGACAATCGCCTCAACAAAACTGGCAGAAGGTGATGAACTTGTATGCGTACAGCAGGTAGGCATTGAAGATGTGATCAACGCAGACCGTAAAGTAATTGTAATTACCGATCAAGGATTGTCTTTGGGATTTCCGCTTCTCGAAGTTGGTGAACTCAAGAAAACCAGCCGCGGTGTCAAGGGTATCACTTTGATCGGTGATGATCTTGTCAAGCATGCCGGTTTTGTTACGCCGGATATGGAGCGTATAGACTTTGACGGCAAAGCGATCAATCCAAAGAAGATACGCAGCCGCAAACGTGCTGCCAAGGGACAGAAATCGCAAATCGGGACCAAATAAAAGTAAAAAAATCCCCAACCGTTAGATATTATCTTAACAGTTGGGGATTTTCCTATTCACAATATTCTTTTGTCTTTACCGGAATCATTTGTCCGAAAATTACTCTGCGTCATCCTCCGCATCTTCCTCAGACTCATTTCCTTCCATCTCGTTGCCGTCAATGTCAAGGGTAACATACTCTCTGTCATCCACCTCATCAGCGAACACATCTTCAAACTCTTCCTCATCGAAATCTTCGCTCTCATCTTTGTTGAAAAACTTTTCGATCACATAGAATGTTCCTGCAATCGCTGCGCCTGTAGCTGCTGCCCCGATCAAAAATTTCATCATTTTCTTCATATGCCAATACCTCTTTCCTTATATTGCAATTAATGTGCTGGTTACAAACGATCCGCTGTACTAACCTCTGGTTGTCAGCTTCTTCATAATGTGGAACAAATAAGGCTCCAATCCCTTCGTCATTGCCAATGCTTCCTGAATATCGTAATCCTTAAATTCACCATTGTGATATCCTACAACACGGTTGCTGGCACCCTCACACAACAATTCTACCGCTCTGGCACCCATTGCAGATGCATATACACGATCTTTGCAAGTTGGATTGCCACCACGCTGTATATGACCTAGGATCGTTGCTCTCGTCTCTACTCCGGTAGCAAGCTCAATAACCTTAGCCATCTCATTGGAATTACCGATACCTTCTGCATTAACAATAATATGATTCTTCTTACCCATCTTACGGCGATCCTGAATCTTGGTAATAATACGCTGAATATCACCATGATATTCCTCTGTGGTCAAAATGTACTCTGCACCACTGGCAATACCGGTCCACAATGCAATGTGTCCTGCGGTACGTCCCATTACCTCGACGATACTGCAACGCTCATGAGATTCCGACGTGTCGCGCAGGCGATCGATCGCCTCCATCGCTGTGTTGATCGCTGTATCGAATCCAATCGTATATTCCGTACAAGCAATATCAAGATCGATCGTTCCCGGAACACCGATCGTGTTGATGCCCTGCTCAGAAAGTCTGCTTGCACCATTAAAGGAACCATCTCCACCAATAACAACAATTCCGTCAATGCCGTGTTTGCGGCAGATCTCAGCACCCTTCATCTGATATTCTAATTTCTTAAACTCCAGACAACGTGCTGTATAAAGGATTGTTCCGCCAAGCTGAATAATATCCGATACATCGAGTGATGACATATCAAAAATATCTTCTTCCAAAAGTCCCGCAAAACCGCGACGAATACCTTTGACATGTAATCCATTTGCAATACCGGTACGTACTACCGCACGTATCGCTGCATTCATACCCGGCGCATCTCCACCGCTCGTCAAGACACCAATCGTTTTTACTGCATTGCTCATTATCTAGTCCCCCTTGCTTCTCTTGCTGTAATTTCTACGCTGCAACCTTCTAACAATGCAACGCATTTCATATAAATTTTACGCTAAAATCAACTATTTTTCAATACTCTTTTCTTTAATCGCCACAGATTCTTTTCCATATTCTTCCAATGCACCTTCAGCCACCAGTCTTCGTGCATTCGTCTCATACGATCTTGGCAATTTTTTTACCTGATGCTCTTGCTCCAGGTAAATACAGATCGTATCAGTGCCATCCTCGCTAACTACCTGCTGCAACAGCTTTTTCTCTACGGCTAAGTAAGCTTCCTTATTAGCAAACCGAATCCATAATTCACAAGGAATACGGTCAAAAGGGATAATATCCTGACATATCACTTTGCCGGCTTTATTGTCTTCCGTCTGTGCCCGTCCCTTGACAAAAACTTTCGACCCCTCCACTAACAAATGTTTCTTCTTTTCATAAGTCTGAGGAAATACTATAATTTCCACTGTCCCATACAGATCCTCGATCGAAGCGATCGCCATCATCGTATTATTTTTTGTTGTTTTCACGATTTTATTCACGAGCAGACCTCCGATGACAACACGTTCACCATCTGTAACACTGTTGTCTTCCTGCTCTTCTTCGGCTGCAAAATCGGTCGAAATACAGGTACAATTTTTTTTCATCAAAGCAACATATTCTTCCAATGGGTGCCCACTGACATAGATTCCCATCACCTCTTTTTCATAAGTTAGCAGCTCCTCCTTTGGGAACTCCTCTACATTCGGCAATGGATACTGCTTTGCTTTCGCAAGGCCCTCGTCACCAAGATCAAATAACGATACCTGTCCTGCCATATTGTTACGCCTGTCTTTGCTGACAGCATCCATAATATTCGCATAGGCAATGACCTTTTGATGACGGTTGCCCGGAAGCGAATCCATCGCACCGGATTTAATAAGATTCTCCACCACATGCTTATTCACTTCTCCGGAATCCAGTCTCTCCAAGAAATTTTGGAGTGAAGTATAGGCTCCCCCACTTTTTCGCTCCGCAACAATACGCTCGATCACATTCACGCCAATCCCCTTGATCGCGGACATTCCAAAACGAATTCCACCATCCGCAACCGAAAAGTCGGAATAGCCTTCATTAATATCCGGTGAAAGCATCGGGATGCCCAGTTCTTTACAGTTCATTGTATAGTGTATTACCTTAGACGTATTATCACGCACAGATGTCATCAGTGCTGCCATAAACTCTATCGGATAATGACATTTCAAATATGCCGTCTGATAGCTCACAACCGCATACGCTGCCGCATGCGATTTGTTAAAGGCATACTTCGCAAAATCAATCATTTCGTTATATATTTTATTAGCAACTTCCTCGGAAATGCCGTTTGCAATACAACCCTTAACGCCCTCTGCTTTATTGCCATATACAAAGTTTTGACGTTCTGCCTCCATGACCTTTTCTTTTTTCTTAGCCATCGCACGGCGTACCAGATCGCTTCGGCCAAAACTATATCCGGCCAGACTGCGCACGATCTGCATTACCTGCTCCTGATACACAATACAGCCATACGTCGGTGCCAAGATCGGCTCAAGCTGCGGGCAGTCATACACAATGCTGTCACGGTTATTTTTGCCCTCTATATATTGTGGGATGAAATCCATCGGACCCGGACGGTACAACGCATTTCCTGCCAAAATATCTTCCATACACTCTGGTTTAAGCTCCGTCATAAAGCTCTTCATGCCACCGCTTTCCAACTGGAAGACACCGTCCGTCTTACCGGCACTGATCATGTCAAACACTTCTTTGTCATCAAATGGAATGCTAAGAAGCGTATCGTCTTCGATTCCTGCCATTTTAGCTGCATTTTGTATGACTGTTAGCGTTCGAAGACCCAGGAAGTCCATCTTAAGCAGCCCCAATTCTTCTAATACCGTCATCGTATACTGCGTCGTGATCGTTCCATCAGACGCCTTGGACAATGGAACATATTCGTCTACCGGCTTTGGACTGATCAGTACACCCGCTGCATGCATCGAGGTATGTCTGGGAAGTCCCTCTAGCCGCATGGACATATCGATCAAATTCTTAGCCTGTTCATCTGATTCGTAAATTTCACGCAATTCCGGATTGACCTGCAATGCCTCTTTGATCGTAACTTTTGCTCCCTGCTTTGGCATCGGGATCTGCTTGGCGATCACATCCACATAATTATACGGCAGATCCAGCACACGCCCTACATCCCGGATCGCATTTCGTGCTGCCATCGTACCAAAAGTCACGATCTGCACAACGTGATCTTTGCCATATTTACGCACTACATAATCAATCACTTCCGGTCTTCGCTCATAGCAAAAGTCAATATCGATATCAGGCATCGTAACACGTTCCGGATTTAAGAAACGCTCAAACAACAGATCATATTTGATTGGATCGATGCTGGTAATGCCAAGCGAATATGCTACAATACTTCCTGCTGCACTGCCTCGTCCCGGTCCAACACTGATCCCATTTTCTCGCGCATAGCGAATGAAGTCCCACACGATTAGGAAGTAATCAACAAAACCCATTGTCCGAATCGTATCCAATTCGTAATCCAGTCTTTCCTGCAGTTGCGTGGTGATCTCTTCATAACGCTTCTTCATGCCATCCTGGCAAAGTTTTTGCAGATAACTATCCGCTGTAAATCCCTCCGGGACATCATATTTCGGAAGTTTATATTTACCAAACTCAATCTCCACATGGCACCGCTCAGCGATCTTAGAAGTATTCTCTAACGCCTCCTGTGCATAAGGAAACAGTGCTTTCATCTCGTCTTCGCTCTTAAGATAATACTGTCCTCCCTCATAGCGCATGCGATCTTCATCCTGTACCTTTTTCTGCGTTTGTATGCATAGCAATATATCATGTGGTTCTGCATCTTCTGCCGTGATATAATGCACATCGTTGGTTGCAACCAAAGGAATCTTTAACTCCTCACTCATACGCAAAAGCCCTTGATTCACGGTTGCCTGATCTGCAATTCCATGATCCTGCAATTCCAGGTAAAAATGATCTTTCCCAAAAATATCATATAGGCGCTCTGCCTCTTTCTTGGCTGTCTCATATTGTCCATACCTAAGTGCCGTGGCAACTGCTCCGGCAAGGCATGCACTAAGCGCGATCACACCTTCGTGATACTTTTCAAGCACTTCATAGTCAACACGAGGTTTATAATAAAATCCTTCGGTAAATCCTTTGGATACGATCTTGATCAGATTCGAATATCCAACGTTATTCTCTGCCAATAACACTAAATGATTGTAACGGCCTTCTCCCTTCGTTACCTCACGATCAAAACGCGATCCCGGTGCAACATATACCTCACATCCGATCACAGGATTGATCCCTGCCGCTCTTGCTGCACGATAAAATTCAATAACACCGTACATATTACCATGATCGGTAATGGCAATATTCTTCATTCCCAATTCTGCAGCTCGCGCGATCAGCTCTTTGATCTTGCAGGAACCATCCAGCAAAGAATATTCGGTATGCACATGTAAATGCGTAAAACTCATAGTAAACCTCCATGTTTCCTCAGCCTGCAGCTTCTTTACAGGGCATCTGGAAAACGATATAGAAAATGCAAAAAGGCAAAGTTAGCACTTTGCCTTTTGTGTTACCCAAATAATATGTTTGGTTTGTCCATTATGCCTGTGCCGCACTAAGGTACTTCTCAATTTCATCCATGGCATTTGTCTCATCATCTCCATCGATCGATACTACGACCTCTTCTCCTGCGGAGAGTCCTAAAGACATAAGTCCCATAATGCTCTTAGCATTTACTTTCTTATTTTCACATTCAACATAGATACGACTGTCATATTGACTTGCAACCTGAACCAATACTGCAACCGGTCTTGCCTCTAATCCGTTCTTTAATTGGATTTTAATTTTCTTTGTTATCATGACCTTTCCTCCTTTGGTTTGAGGCTGATTTCTTGTTCCGCCCGCAAACGCTCTGCAATTTCACTTAACTTTCGTAAACGATGATTTACTCCCGACTTTCCAAGTGGCTTGGATAATTTCTGTCCAAGCTCTGCCAATGGCAGATCAGGATATTCCAATCGCAGCTCTGCAATCTCGCGTAGCCCATCGCTTAACCAGCGAACCCCTTTGGCAGTCTCTATGTACTGTATATCTTCAATCTGTCTCGCAGCTGCAGTTACTGTTTTATGAATGTTAGCCGTTTCACAGTTGACCTGTCGATTTACTGAATTACGTACTTCTTTCAAAATACGAACATTCTCAAAATCCATCAATGCCTGATGTGCCTCCATAACATTTAAGGTGTCCACGATCATAGAACCTTCTTTTACATATAAGACATGATATTTCTTTCGATCTACAATCTTCGCCTCTATTTGAAAGGAAGCCACGATCTGCTGCAATTGCAAACAAAACGACTCTGATAACACTGCAATTTCGAGATGATACGCCTTCTCCGGATTAGTTATTGATCCCGCCGCCATAAACACACCTCGCAAATACGCACGTTTGCAACATGTATTCTGCACTAAGCGGCTTGGAATCGTCGACAGATCGCCCCATCGATCCTCTGATTCACTCAATAATTTAATCGCTTTTAGGATCTCATATGCCTTATCCTGCGCCAATACCAGCAAATGATACACCGGCGTTCTTGTCTGCAAACTATGGTTCCGGATCCTAATCTGCGTTTCCGCCTGAAACGCCATCTTTATTAAGATATAAGATTTTCTTGCTACTGTCAAGTTTTCCGTATGTACTTCCAAATAAATACTACCGTTCTTGCGATGTCGGATCTTACCACAAAGAGCAAAAAGCGCTGCAAATTCCGCAATCTGACAGTGTCTTGCCGGGCTTAACTGCGAAGCAAGTTCCTCTTTCACCTTTCCAGAAAATGACATTTTCATAGCAATCTTACATTCCTTTCTAAGCCCGCTCACTTGGCGTCCCGTTCAATATCGCGATGTTCCATCTTGACCGTATACGGCAAAGATTTCATCTGTGATTCCAGGGCACGCACCATCGAAACAGACCGGTGCTTTCCTCCGGTACATCCAATACTGATCACAATCTGATTCTTTCCCTCGGCAATATAATTCGGTATAAGAAACTTCACCATTTCAAATAGCTGGCGTTGAAATTCTTTTGCCTGCGGCGCAGCCATCACGTAATCATACACCGCCGGATCATTTCCTGTCAGCGGTTTGAGCGTTGGAATATAATATGGATTTGGCAGAAAACGTACATCAAACACGAGATCGGAATCTTCCGGTATACCATATTTGAATCCAAAGGACAACAGTGTCACAAAGAAATTCTCATACTCTTCTTCTCCCAGAAAAATACGATCCACCTCATGCTTTAACTCACGTACCAGCATATGACTGGTATCTAAAATATAATCCGCACGCTTTTTGATATGGGCAAGCTCTACTCGCTCTGCCGCAATCGCCTTATCGACACGCCCCTGCAATGCTAACGGATGATTACGTCTCGTCTCCTTATAGCGTTTTACAAGCACACTGTCATCTGCCTCCAGAAACAGCACCTCATAAGGATATCCTTCCTGCTTCATCTTGTCCAAGATGTTATCAAGATCAGACAATCCCTGCAAATTACGCACGTCGATGCCAAGACCCATCTTGTCGACAGTCTCCTGCTCGTCCACCATTAACTTTGTCATCTTCGGAATAAAATGCACCGGCAAATTATCCACGCAAAAATATCCGAGATCTTCGAGCATCTTTAAAACAGAACTCTTTCCTGCACCCGACATTCCGGTAACGATCACAAATCTCATATTCGCCCTCATTTCTACATAATCGTCCAACAACAATGCCGCCGTTTTATGACGAACTATGCCGTTTCTCTGTTAATTCCTGCATATCACTGGCCACTTCAGCATATTGCTAAGCCGTTCCAGTATATTACTGACCACTTCAGCATATTGCTAAGCCGTTCCAGTATATTACTGACCACTTCAGCGTATTACTGTTCCGGAAGTCTCTTAACTTCCGTCTCAAGGGTGACACCAAACTGCTCCTTAACAGTCTGCTGCACATGCCTGATCACTGCATCTGCCTGTGCGCAGGTTCCCTGTCCTACATTGACCACGAAGCCACAGTGTTTCTCCGACACCATGATATCACCAACCCGATATCCTTTCAATCCGGCGTCCTCGATCAATTTACCGGCAAAGTATCCTTCCGGCCGCTTAAAAGTACTGCCTGCACTTCCATATTCTAACGGCTGCTTTTCACGGCGTTTCGCATTTAATTCCTGCATCTGCGCCTTGATCTGCGCCCTGTCTCCCTGTTCAAAAGCAAATAACGCTGACACAACGATAAGCCCCTGTTCCTGCACAATACTGTGTCGATAAGACAAATGTAGTTCTTCCGCTGAAAACAAATGGATCTTACCTGTTCGATCGATCATTTTAGCAGCTACGATCACGTCCTTGATCTCGCCACCATATGCACCTGCATTCATCGTCACTGCGCCACCGAGCGTTCCCGGAATACCTCCGGCAAATTCGAATCCTGCAAGTCCTTGATCTGCAATCCGGGCTGCAAGTGTTGAAAGCATCACTCCCGCACCGGCACTCACATAGGCCTTAACAGTTGATATGCACTGCTTAACCCCATATTCCTCCAGCACCGCCACTTTCTCTGTTTCACTGGCATCTGCCGGCAAAATTCGGATCTGATGCAGTTCACCGACCTGCCCTGCTTCCTTATTCATACGATGCAGCGACAAGATCACACCGTCGTATCCTTCGTCCGCAACTAACAGATTACTTCCATTCCCTAATATATACCATTGCATCTGCACCTCTTCCAAATATTTAATGCACGCAGCCAACTGCTCCGCAGAGTCCGGTTCTACAAACCATTTTGCCGGCCCCCCGATTCGGAAAGTAGTATGCTTGGCAAGCGGTTCCTCCTCGCGAACCCGATCCTTGCCGACAATTTGTTCCAATCTATCTATTTCAAATATATGCATTATAACGTTACGATCCTTTCTTATTAGTGTTCCAAACAATTCCTTATTGTAACAAAAAAGGCCTTGATTAATCAAGACCTTTGTAAGCGTGCGCGAGAAGATTCGAACTCCCGACCTTCTGATCCGTAGTCAGACGCTCTATCCAGCTGAGCTACGCGCACATTTCTTATGTTTTGTACGTCATCTGTACCGTACTTGATATACTATACACTAGTATTTTCAAAAATGCAAGCATTTTTTTCAATTTTTTTAATTTTTTTTATTCTTTGACATAATAAACGATATGATATGGCAGAACTGTTAAAGGGAAGGGAGGCTTAAAAGGATGAAAAAAGGCAAAACGAGCATTTTCCTATACCCTGAAAAAACTGCGTGACACTCTTATTTCAAAGTGCCACGCAGCCCATTATTTTAGATTGAAACTATGATCTGATTACAGTAAGCTCTCATACAGCTTCGTAATGTCCTCAACACTTGTCTCCTTTGGATTGCCCGGACGGCAAGCATCATCATATGCAGACTGTGCTAAGAATGGAATATCTTCTTTCTTAACAATATCCTTGAGATCTGTAGGGATTCCAACATCTTTGGAAAGCTGTTTTACAGCATCAACGGCTGCTTTACGATACTCTTCCTGAGACATATTCTCTGTACCTTCAACACCCATTGCCTTTGCAATATCACGATATTTCTCACCTGTTGCCTCTGCGTTATACTCCATAACAGTAGGAAGAATGATCGCATTTGCGATTCCATGTGGTGTATCATACAATGCGCCAAGTGGATGTGCCATAGAATGAACAATTCCAAGACCTACGTTGGAGAAGCCCATTCCTGCAACGTACTGACCAAGAGCCATTCCCTCACGTCCTTCCGGCGTATTGTCTACTGCTCCACGAAGAGAACGTGCAATGATCTCAATTGCTTTGAGATGGAACATGTCGGACAATTCCCATGCTCCTGCCGTAATGTAACCCTCAATCGCATGTGTTAAAGCATCCATACCGGTTGCTGCAGTAAGCCCCTTAGGCATAGAAGACATCATCTCGGAATCGATAAATGCCACAACAGGAATGTCATGCGGATCTACACAAACCATCTTGCGATTCTTAGCTGCATCTGTAATAACGTAATTGATTGTAACCTCTGCAGCAGTTCCTGCTGTCGTAGGTACTGCAAAGATCGGTACGCTCTTATTCTTGGTATCTACAGCGCCCTCTAAGCTGACAACATCCTCATGCTCAGGATTATTGATAATGATACCGATTGCTTTCGCAGTATCCATAGAAGAACCGCCGCCAATAGCGATCAGATAATCTGTTCCTGCATCCTTAAATGCCTGTACACCTGTCTGAACATTTTCAATCGTTGGATTTGGTTTAATATTTGAATACAGCTCATATGCCATACCATTTTTCTCAAGTACATCCAACACTTTCTGTGTTACACCAAACTTTACCAAGTCCGGATCCGAACATACAAACGCTTTCTTAAAACCACGAATTTTAGTTTCTGTTGCAATCTCTGCAATAGCTCCTGCCCCATGATACGATGTCTCGTTTAATACAAATCTGTTTGCCATACTAGAATCCTCCTGTAAAATAATAAAAGTAATTTTGTTGAAATTGCACAAATTTCTGTGTATTTTCCAAAGTTTCTAGTATAATTATACGAAATTTACTCATAAAAAGCAAGATTCACTTTGTGAAAACTTTATAAACTACACGTCGTTATTTCACACGCAATTCATTGCGCAGCTTGCGAATCTTTCCCTGGAACTGCAAATACATATCGTATTCTCCAGGTTCCAGTCCATCCACCTGCACAGCAAAGATTTCTTTACGTCTGCCCATACGCAGTTGCGAATAATCTTGTACATATGTCTTATGCTCACCCTTAAAATACAGCTTTTCAACTGCACCAGGCAGCATCGAATACTGCAAAAGATTCTCGCACAAATGCACGTTACCGAAGAAGGTACCACGAATACGCTGATCCGTTTTTTTCGGCATTGTTCCATGAAATTCTTCCGGTGTTGGGAGCTTACCAAACTCTGTCTGATCATGCAGCCCCATCCCCACACAAAATGAAGGAATGTCCGGATGAAACTCCCAAGCCCACAAAAAGTTTTTAGTCAACTTAAACGTCTTCTCAACTTCGCCGTTTTCGCCATTGACCAACTGGATCTGGGAATGAAGTTCTGTCGTACGGTCTTGCGTGATACCTGTCAAATGGAAATACTTGTTGTATTCTTTTGTATAAAGGGCACTACCAAACTGCATCGTTTTCAAACAGTCTTTCTTGCTCTCCTGTACATATGTGCCGGCAGCCTCATCGATCGACACACGAAGTACCGCAGAATGTTGTGCATCATTGTAACCGCCATCTACCGCCCCTTTAGTACCTGTGCTATAGATCAACAATTCGTGCTCATCCATCCAAACAGCCTTATCCGGTCTTCCCATTTCGATATCAGCACCCTCTGTTGTCAAAGCGATGGCTTCCAACTCTGTATCCTGCCAGATTGATTTTGGTGCCAGCACCCAATCCAATTTGCCACTCTCCAGATCAAGCTGTGCGATCGTGTGTATACGCTTTAATGTCAGCAAAAGCTTTCCGGCGCGGTACTCCATCGCTGAAAAAAGCAGCCATTCCTTACCGGTGTGGTATTTTTCTCCCAGCAAGTCAATCAGCTTAATGCGGCGTACGATCTCACCGGTATTCATATCCATCGTAAGAATACAGTCATTATAATGCTCTCCATCGGACGAAGTCACAAGATACAACGAACTATCGTGCTGTGCTAATGCAGTACCGATCGGTTCATTCAAAATATATGTGCGATACACTCTGCCCATATAATCCATTTCATGATAACGGCACGGCTGGATCTTGCCCATGCTGTTTACAATGTTAGCTGTTCGATCTGCCAACAGAACATGACCATTCGGCATCGGTATCATACCCATCTTATAGGTACGAAGCTGCATTGAATATCGGATCGCACCATCTGCATCAAAGACCAATGGACTAAAAGCGGCACCGTTGACTGCCAGCAGCGGCATTGCTGCAGATTTATCTCCCTCTACTTCCATCACAAGATCCTTTTGGTTTTCAGGCACTTCTGAAACAAAAATACGGATCACTCGATGCTTTACAACTTTTCCTTCTCGATCGATCAGAGACAGATCTACCGTATTGCTACGTTCGAAATACAACCCCAAGATTGCCACACGATGTCTTGTTGTATAGCTGGATTCACCAACAAAATCATTGCCATTATCTCCGAACACACGATAGCGCACCTTGTACTCCTTGGAAGAGTTGAACAGGATAAGGGCTGTCTGTTTAGCCACTCCATATGGATTTGGAATAACCAGCACGTGAGAAAATGTGTACAAATGTCTGTCCAAGATCCGCTCAAAAGCGTAATCGCGCAGCTGTGCCAAAAACGCCCGCTTTGGCTCTTTTCGGTACGGCGTCATAACCTTACGGTTGTCATACTGCGCCAACTCACGCTCATACATGCGATCCATTTTGTTGAGATCACTTTCACTCAATGTGACCTTTGTTCCTTTTCTTACTTCAACAAATAATTTTTCACGTAAGTTCATATGCTCTCCTCTTTATAATTTCATAGTCAACTGAATACGCTGTTTTTTGAGATCAACACCCATTACTTTGACATCAACGATATCTCCGACACTGACAACATCCAACGGGTGTTTGACAAATTTCTTATCCGACATTTCGGACACATGTACCAATCCATCCTGATGAACGCCGATATCTACAAACGCACCAAAATCAATAACATTTCGAACTGTCCCCTTAAGGATCATGCCCTCTTTGAGATCTTTCATCTCTAACACATCTGTTCGAAGGATCGGTTTTGGCATTTCATCACGAGGATCTCTCGCAGGTTTCTCCAATTCCTTCAAGATATCAACCAGCGTGATCTCACCAATACCAAGCTCGTCAGCCATTTTCTTTTTGTCTTTCACACGCTTCTGCAAACTGCCGGAGGCTTTGTTCTCTGTCGGTGTTTCTTCCGTCTCACCGCTCGGCAGGTCTATCGAGCCAAAGGCTTCCGCAAAGGCTGCGCCAAAGGCTGTGTGCGTATTGCGTACAACAAACTGCTGTTTCTTTTTCTTTGGAGCGGTTTTCTTCTTGGCTAATGGGGACTGCTGTTTGGCCGCTTCTGTCTGGATCTTTTTGAGTTCTTCCGTGTCAATGCCAAGCTTATCTAATAATGCATTGGCTGCATCATAAGTCTCCGGATGAACGCTCGTTGCATCCAATGGATTTTTTCCATCCAAAATACGCATAAAACCTGCACACTGTTCAAAGGCTTTCGGTCCCAGTTTTGGTACTTTTAACAACTCTTTACGTGACGTAAACTTTCCGTTTTCTTCACGATACGTAACGATGTTCTTTGCGATCACTTTGCTGATACCGGAAATATACTCTAACAGTGAAGCGGATGCTGTATTCAGATCCACACCAACTTTATTTACACAATCTTCCACAACACCGGATAATGTTTCCCCTAACTTCTTCTGATTCATATCATGCTGATACTGTCCTACACCGATAGACTGTGGATCGATCTTCACCAACTCTGCCAGCGGATCCTGCAAACGTCTTGCGATCGACGCTGCACTTCGCTGTCCCACATCAAAATTCGGAAATTCCTCGGTGGCAAGTTTACTTGCGGAATAAACTGAAGCACCTGCTTCATTTACAATAATATACTGCACAGGTTCTTTGATCTCATGCAGCATATCCGCAATGATCATTTCCGACTCGCGGGATGCCGTTCCATTGCCGACGGAGATCAGAGAAATTCCGTATTTCTGGATCAGTTTTTTCACCTCACGTTTTGCCTCTTCGACCTTGTTCTGCGGTGCTGTCGGATAGATCACCTTCGTATCTAACACTTTACCGGTTGAGTCTACCACAGCAAGTTTACAACCGGTACGAAATGCAGGATCCCAGCCCAAAACTGTCTTACCGGCAATCGGCGGCTGCATCAAAAGCTGCTCTAGGTTTTTACCAAATACTTTGATCGCACCGTCTTCTGCCTGCTCAGTCAACTCATTACGAATCTCGCGCTCGATAGCAGGCGCGATCAAACGCTTATAACTGTCTGTCACTGCCTCTTCTAACACCGGCGTTACGATCTCATTTTCCTCTGTGATCGTCTTTTTGCATAGATACGTAAGAATACGTTCTTCCGGAGCCTCCAGTTTTACCACTAGGAATTTTTCCTTTTCACCACGATTTAACGCAAGAACACGATGACCGGCAATCTTTTTAACCGGCTCCTGATATTCATAATACATCTCATAAACAGACTGCGCCTTTTCATCCTTGGCAGTTGATGTAAGGATACCTTCTTCCCGTGTTATATCACGGATATATTTACGATAATCTGCATTATCAGAAATCTGCTCGGCAATAATATCTCTCGCTCCTGCAATCGCATCTGCAACATCTTTCACTTCTTTTTCCTCAGATACATACTGCTCGGCAATCGTTTCTAACGGCTCTGTCACTTCTTGTGCCAAAATGATCTGCGCTAATGGCTCTAATCCCTTTTCCTTGGCGATGATCGCTCTTGTACGGCGTTTTGGACGATACGGACGATACAAGTCCTCCACGAGCACCTGTGTCTCTGCTGCAAGGATCTGTGCCTTCAATTCATCGGTCAATTTTCCTTGTTCTTCAATCGTTGCAAGAACCTGTTCCTTTTTTTCTTCCAGTGTACGCAAATAAGTTAATCGCTCACTCAGATTACGGAGTTGTTCATCATTCAACGAACCATGTGCTTCTTTACGGTATCTGGCAATAAACGGGATCGTATTGCCCTCGTCGATCAGTTTTATGACCGCCTCTACCTGCTGCGGACGAATTTCTAACTCTGCTGCTATTTTCTTTACAATATCCATAGTATCCTACATTCCTTTCTATACGCACTTTGCCTATGCATCAAGAGTAAAATAGGCAGCCACTCGATACGCGGCTGCCCTTCTTTACCTTGAACTCTTAAATTTTCCGCGCTGACAATATTTGATGTTCTCCGTCAATTAACGAGACAATGCAAATGCATCATGAACTGCCTGTGCAGCCTCATTGACGTACTTCTCTTCTACGAGAACGCTGACGCGGATCTCGGAAGTAGAAATCTGCAAAATGTTTACTCCTGCATCATACAATGCTTCAAACATCTTAGCTGCAACACCTGCATTAGACATCATTCCGGCACCGACGATAGATACTTTGGCAACGTTAGTGTTCACTGTTGTCTTCTCGCATTTCAGACTTGTGTTAGCATGTCTTTCCAATGTCTCCATTGCCGTGTCTGCCTGATCTCTGGTTACTGTAAAGCTGATGTCCTGTGTTCCGCCATGCTCTACAGACTGTAAGATCATATCTACATTGATATTGTGATTTGCTAAATGCTGGAACAGCTTAAATGCTACGCCCGGCTTATTCTCTAATCCAACTACTGAAATCTGTGCTACATTTTTATCTGTGGCTACACCACTTACTAACATTTTCTCCATTTTACTTTCCTCCTTTACTACAGTTCCTTCACTTGTATTCAAACTAGAACGTACTACCAACTGTACGCCGTATTTTTTAGCCATCTCAACAGAACGATTGTGCAATACACCGGCACCAAGACTGGCTAATTCCAACATCTCATCGTACGTGATCTCGTCTAATTTACGAGCATTTGGTACGACGCGTGGATCTGCAGTAAAGACACCATCTACATCTGTATAAATCTCGCAGGCGTCTGCATGTAATGCAGCTGCCAATGCTACTGCTGTCGTATCGGAACCACCTCTTCCGAGTGTTGTGTAATCATCAAACTTATTGATTCCCTGAAATCCTGTAATTACTACGATACGACGATTATCCAACTCATTACGGATACGCTCCGTATCAATTCTCTTCAGACGAGCATTACCATACACTTCTGTCGTATGCATCTGCACCTGAAAAGCATTCATGGAAACTGCCGGAACACCAAGAGAGTCCATTGCCATTGCCATAAGTGCAACGGATGTCTGCTCACCTGTTGTAAGAAGCATATCCAACTCTCTGCGGGACGCCTTCGGATTAATATCCTTTGCCATATCCAACAAAACATCTGTCTGTTTGCCCATTGCAGAAAGAACGACTACTACCTGATTTCCTTTTTTGTAATCTTCAATACAACGCTTCGCCACATTAAAGATCCGCTCTTTGTTGGCAACGGAAGTACCACCAAATTTCTTAACAATTAACATATCTATCCTCTTTTCTGCTCATATTACTGAGCGGCTTATTATTTCGTCTCCGGAACACGGATCTTATTGATCACATTGCCGAGTGAATCTGCTGCTGATGCATAAGCTCCCTCTGTGATCTCTCCCGTGATAAATGCATATTCGTCCGCATATCCGGCATCAATCTCTGTCACATCGCCAAACGCTTCTTTGACCTTAGCTGCATTCTGTGACTTATCTCCACGCAAACGCACGAAGAAGCTGCTCTTGCTCTCCTCAAAAGGCTCTAAAGCAATCTTCTCGGCACTCCACTGTACCTCAACGCATTTTCCTATGTTTTTAGCGACTTCCATAACATCGGAAACGACCGCACTGGCTGTTGCCAGCTTGCCGGCGCCCTGTCCATAGAACATGACATCTCCAACCATATTTCCTTTTACTAAAATAGCGTTAAATACATCGTCTACGCTATATAATGGGTTCTCCGGATAGATCAGCACCGGTGCAACTTTTGCGCTGATGCGATCTCCATCTTTCTTGCTGGAACCAAAAATTTTTACTTTGGCCCCGATCTTACCGGCATATACGATATCACGGTCTGTGATCTTGGTAATTCCCTCTGTATAAACATCGTTAAAATCCAGTGTCTTGCCATAAGCAAGAGAAGTTAAGATTGCGATCTTGCGGCAGGCATCATATCCTTCCACATCTGCAGTCGGATCTGCCTCTGCATAACCAAGCTGCTGCGCCTCTTTGAGCACTGTGTCAAAATCAGCTCCCTTATTGGTCATCTCTGTCAAAATAAAGTTCGTTGTACCGTTTAAGATACCGGAAATCTCCAATATCTCATCCGGATTTAAAGAACTCTGCAGTGGGCGGATAATCGGAATACCACCACCAACACTGGCCTCAAACAAGAAACTTACATTGTGGTCTTTTGCTATCTGAATAAGCTCCGGTCCAAAATCAGCCACCAACGCTTTGTTGGATGTGCAAACACTCTTCCCGGCCTCCAAACTAGCCTTTACAAACTCATAGGCAGGGTGTAATCCTCCCATCGTTTCTACAACCACATGAACCTCCGGATCATTTTTGATCACTTCAAAATCATGTACCAGCACTTCCTCTACCGGATCTCCCGGAAAATCTCTCAAGTCCAGCACATATTTTGTACAGATCTCATCCCCGATGCGTTTTGCGATCATCGCATTGTTCTCGCAAATAATATCAAAAACACCGGATCCGACTGTTCCGTAGCCTAACACACTTACGTTAATCATAGTTTCCTCCATTTCTCTGCCAATGTATTTTTATTTATGTCAGATGCCCCCTTACAAAAAGGAGCATCGAGCACACTGCTCATTTACTTTGTGATCCATGCTAAATATGCATTGATAAACGGATCCAGATTGCCATCCAAAACGTCTTGCACATTACCGATCTCAGCACCGGTACGATGATCTTTGACCATGGTATACGGCTGCAGCACATAGGAACGGATCTGGCTTCCCCAGCCAATCTCTTTGGATTCGCCTCGGATACCGCTCGCCTTTTCCAACTGCTCCTGCTGTTTTAAAATATACAGCTTTGCCTTGAGCATCTGCATTGCCTTATCCTTATTCATATGCTGTGAACGCTCATTTTGGCACTGTACCACGATCCCTGTCGGGAAATGGGTAATTCTAATTGCAGAAGAAGTCTTATTGATATGCTGACCACCCGCTCCACTGGAACGATATGTATCGATACGAATATCATCATCTGCGATCTCAACATCAAGATCTTCTTCGATATCCGGCATGACATCACAGGATACAAAGGATGTCTGCCGTTTGCCGGCTGCATTAAACGGTGAGATTCTCACCAAACGGTGCACTCCATGCTCTGATTTCAGATAACCATACGCATTTGCGCCATTGATCTGCAGCGTAACTGATTTATAACCCGCTTCATCACCATCCAGAAAATCCAGCATTTCAACTTCAAATCCATGCTTTTCTGCAAAGCGCTGATACATACGGCACAACATACTTGCCCAGTCGCAGCTTTCTGTTCCACCGGCACCGGCATGAAGCGTTAATATTGCATTGTCTTTGTCGTATTCTCCACTCAAAAGTGTTTCAATACGCAGGGATTCGTATTCCTGCTCAAATTGCTGCAGTGAATCTTCTACTTCCTCCAACACGCTGGCATCATTTTCTTCCTCCGCGATCTCGATCAACATCAAAATATCATCGCGGGCGCTCTCCAATGACTCATAGCGTTCTATCACGGATTTCAGCTTTTTGGACTCCTGCACGATCTTGGCAGAATGTTCCGGGTCATCCCAAAATCCCGGATCTTCCATTGTCTTGTCCAGTTCTTCCACTCGATCTCGTTTATTAGCGAGGTCAAAGTGAATTCCCCATTTCAAGCAGTGGCTGTTCATAGTTTGCAAGCGTCATTTTGACTCTGTCAAACTCTACCATACCAACTCACCTCTTTCTATATTTTATCAATTATATCCTTCCGGCTCACGATCCGTGAACCGGAAGGCACTATAATACTTATTATGCACGGCGTCCGCAGCACTGTTTGTACTTACGTCCGGAACCGCATGGGCACGGGTCGTTTGGCTGTACCTTCTTGGTTGTACGGCGCTTTGGCTGTGCCGGCTGAGACTCATCCTTATTCGTTCCGGTAACCTTAGCAACCTGCTCACGCTCTACTTTCTGCTCGATCTTGATATGTGTGAGCGCTTTTACAGTCTCCTCTGTGATCGAATCAATCATTGCATTGAACATATCAAATCCGGCGAATTTGTATTCCACAACCGGATCTCTCTGTCCATATGCCTGTAATCCGATACCTTCACGAAGCTGATCCATATCATCGATATGATCCATCCACTTGTTATCAATAACTCTCAACAGAATAATTCGCTCAACCTCACGGATCTGATCCGGATCAGGGAATTCTGCCTCTTTTGCCTCATATACCTTAACGGCTTCCTCTTTGAGTTTCTGTGCCAGATCCTCTCTGGTACCATGTTTTAACATCTCGTCGTCAAGCTGAATTCTCTTCAACGGTATGATCGGAAGCAAGACATTATTTAACTCCTGTACATCCCAGTCTTCTGCACTGCCATCCTCCGGAATGACTGAATTTACGCAATTTTCCACTTCATCGGTGATCATCTTGTAGATCGTATCACGCATACTCTCTCCATCCAGAACACGACGACGCTCTTTATAGATCACTTCACGCTGCTCATTATTAACACGGTCAAACTCCAGCAAATTCTTACGAATACCAAAGTTGTTACCCTCAATCTTCTTCTGTGCATTTTCGATCGCACTGGAAAGCATCTTGTGCTCTACCTGCTCTCCGTCCGGCATAGCATCAAACAGTCCCATGATTCGCTCTGAGCCGAAAAGACGCATCAGATCATCTTCCAAAGAAATGTAGAATCTGGATTCACCAGGATCTCCCTGACGTCCGGCACGACCGCGCAACTGGTTATCAATACGACGGGACTCATGTCGCTCCGTACCGATGATCTTCAGACCACCAAGTTCCGTAACCCCATCGCCAAGCTTAATATCGGTACCACGACCGGCCATATTCGTTGCGATCGTAACGGCACCCTTCTGTCCGGCATCTGCAATAATCTCTGCCTCCAACTCATGGAACTTCGCATTCAAGACTTTATGCGGAATGCCTGCTTTCTGAAGTTTAGCACTCAGATACTCAGAAGTATCAATTGTGATCGTACCGACCAAAACAGGCTGCCCCTTCTTGTGAGCCTCTACAATGTCAGCAACAACGGCATTGAACTTGTCCTCTTTGGTCTTATATACTGCATCATTATAGTCAATACGCGCAATCGGCTTGTTGGTAGGGACTTCAACAACGTCCATCTCGTAAATCTCACGGAACTCTTTTTCCTCAGTCAACGCAGTACCGGTCATACCGGATTTCTTATCATATTTGTTAAAGAAGTTCTGGAACGTGATCGTTGCCAGTGTTTTACTCTCTCTCTTGACCTTAACATGCTCTTTCGCCTCGATCGCCTGGTGCAGACCATCCGAAAAACGGCGTCCCGGCATGATACGTCCCGTAAACTCATCAACGATCAAAACCTCATCGTCTTTTACCACATAATCTTTGTCGCGATGCATCAAAGAATGTGCACGAAGCGCTAAGTTGATATTATGCTGCAATTCCAAGTTGTCCGGATCTGCAAGGTTCTCTACCTGGAAGAAACGCTCTGCCTTGCGCACACCTTCTTCTGTCAGATTTGCATTTTTATCCTTTTCATCGACAACATAATCTCCGGTTTCCTGCTGTTCCTCATTCATGAGAATATCCATCTTGGAAAGTTCTTTTGCAGTACCTTTGGTCAACTGTCTTACGAAAATATCACACATCTCATACAATTTAGTGGACTTGCCACTTTGACCGGAAATGATAAGTGGTGTTCTCGCCTCATCGATCAATACCGAATCCACCTCATCGATGATCGCATAATGAAGACTTCTCTGTACAAGCTGCTCCTTGTATACAACCATGTTATCACGCAGATAATCAAATCCAAGTTCATTATTGGTTGCATACGTAATGTCACAGTTATATGCCTCACGGCGCTCATCATTATCCATATTATTTAAGATAACACCAACCGTGAGTCCCAAAAATTCATGTACTTTACCCATCCACTCAGCATCACGCTTTGCCAAGTAATCATTGACGGTAACGATATGGACACCTTTGCCCTCTAACGCATTCAAATATGCCGGCAATGTAGATACCAACGTCTTACCTTCACCGGTACGCATCTCTGTGATACGTCCCTGATGTAAAATAACGCCACCGATCAACTGTACTCTATAATGACGCATATCCAATACACGAGTAGCCGCCTCGCGGACAGTAGCATACGCTTCCGGCAGGATATCGTCCAATGTCTCACCGTTCGCCAAGCGCTCCTTAAATTCAGGCGTCTTAGCCTGTAGTTGCTCGTCTGTGAGCTTCTCAAATTCCGGTGCTAATGCTTCAATTTTATCAACAATCGGAATGATTCGCTTTACCTCACGCTCACTGTGAGTACCAAAAATCTTAGTAAATACACTCATAATTATCTCCTAATCTAAAATTTATAACAAACCAATCTAAAGTATATCATTATCCCCTTTCAAACGCAAGGGGTGCCAACAGCAATTTCTCGTTCTCAAAAAAAAAGAGAAGACTACTTATCGATTGCTCTCAAAATAGTCTTCTCACGCTTATCTTTCTCTTTACCTAATCCCTAAGGATCTTATACCTTACCTATAATCTTTCTAAAATTCCGGCTCGATCAATCCGAAAGTGTTACCTTTACGCTTATAAACAACATTGACTTCATCTGTCTCTGCGTTACGGAATACATAGAAATTATGTCCTAACAGATCCATCTGAATACATGCTTCTTCCGGATCCATCGGCTTCATTGCAAATCTCTTAGAACGGATGATCTTGATCTCATCATCATCGTGGATCTCTTCCTCAACAAACGCTTTACTAAGACTAGCTGCCGTCTGTTGCTGATCTACCAATTTATTTTTGTATTTGCGAAGCTGTCTCTCAATGATCTCCTCTACAAGATCAATGGATACATACATATCATTGCTTACCTGCTCGGCACGTACAATATTTCCTTTCATTGGAATCGTAATCTCGATCTTTTGTCTCTCCTTCTCGACACTTAACGTCACATGAACTTCGGTTTCCGGAGTAAAATAACGCTCTAATTTGCCAATCTTCTCATAGATGGCTTCCTTGAGTCCTTCTGTAACATCGATATTCTTTCCGCTGATAATATACTGCATAGTTACCACTCCTTTGCTGTTTAATGGTTATATTATACCCCAACTCGTCCATAGAATCAAGTGAAAATGCACAATTTTTATTTTGTAATAAGAAATTTATTATGCAATTTTTACAATTTCATATCATATAACGAATATAACCCACGTTTTGCAATGCATCACATCGCCGAGCGTCGTATTGCCACAAAGTAATTTTCTATTCAGACCATACAAAAAGACAGCGATCCCCACGTTACGTAGAAACCACTGTCTTTCTTTATGGAATGAAAAATACGAATTACCTATTTTGTAAACTGCCAGGATTCGAAGTCCAATACAGATCCATCAAATTCAATATACAGATCATGCTTGCCCTGCACTGCTGCAGCCGGCACTTCGATCTTGGCATCACCGTACTCATCAAAGTTTACGGTGGTATTCACGATCTCCGTGCCATCCAGCGCATCTGCACACACTTTCAAATTGACACTACCCAGTCCGTAGCCTTTCAGCTTCGCCTGAAACGTTTTTGGACCGTTATCGCCCAGATCAGCACCCTTGATGCTTAACCAGCTATATTTATATTTTGCACGGTCTTTGATCGTATGCATCTTAGCACCATCGATCGAATTTACATAATTAACTTTGCCATTCTTGCGATATATTACATTTGTCTCAATTGCGCCCATTCCGGCATTATTCGAAGAAGTAAGACCGGAAACCGTCTGATATGGATCAAAATCAGCAAGCTGTGGTACGCCATCAAGATCCTGCTGTACAATATCAAAGGTTCCATCTGCCTTAACATTCAGCTTATTAACATGTGTACTTCGTCCTCCAAAATGGATTCCCATCGAAGTACGAAGTACCATCGTATGGTAGAACATGTAATACTCACCCTTAAATTGTACGATGCTGTGGTGGTTATTAGCGAGATCGTCAGAGCCATCCGCTTTTTTGAACACGGAGCCGCAGTTTGGAAGCACTTCTCCTACATATTTGTATGGTCCCATCGGTGAGTCTGCAACCATGTATGCGATAGAGCAAATGTCCAGATCCTTGTACTGACCGGTTCTGGTGCCCCAATCGGTACAGTAAGAATATACATATTTGTCACCGATTTTATTAATACCACTATCTTCAAAGAAATATGGTGCCTCGATCGCTTTTTCCTCTCCATCAAAAGAGATCATGTTATCTGCCAATTTGCGAATACGGGGGTATTTCTTGCTTCCCTCCGCACGAGCACAGTCACCGCCCCATACGAGATAGGAGCTTCCATCGTCATCGGTAAATACAGCCGGATCTAAAGCATCTCCCGTCGACTCATTATCTGTCCAAGGTCCTAACAAGCTGGACTTTCTCTCATCATAAAATGGGCCGGTCGGTGAATCTGCCGATGCAACGTTGATCTGATAACCACCGTTTGTATAGTAAATAAAGAATTTATCTTTGCCATTTACCTTTTTATAAGTAGCACATGGTGCCCAACAGCAATTGGAATAATCTTCCAGTCCATCTGCCGTCCCACCTGCCAGACTAAAGGTTCCGTGATCTGTCCAGTTAACCATATCCGCAGAAGAGATCACATGCATACTGGTGATATAACCATATCCGTTCTCTCCGTCATCGCCCTGACCGTAATGCTCCTGTGTATCATTGGACATATACACATATACTCTGCCATTGTACTCGATGGCTGTCGGGTCACAGGCAAAGCTATTGGCAAGAAGCGGATTATTCGCTGTCATGCCCTTGTATGAAGTCGCATAGGTCTGTGCCGGTGTTACTGCCGGATCATCCGGTGTCTCTGTTGGTGCCAGTGTTGGTGCCAGTGTTGGAACCGGCGTCGATGTCGGACTTAAGGTCGGTGCAGCCGTTGGAACTGTGGTCGGTGCAACCGTTGGCACTGTGGTCGGTGTTACTACAGGAGTTTTCTGCGGCGCTTTTGTAACCACCGGTGCAGCCTTCGTATTTTTTTTAACAACAACCCGACACTTCAATGTCTTTGTTTTCGCTTTCTTAGAAGCTTTTGCAATGTATTTTACCTTGCAGCGGATCACTGCTTTGCCTGCCTTTTTAGCTGTGATCTTTCCCTTTTTGCTGACAGCAGCGACTGATTTCTTGGATGAAGTCCATTTCATAGACTTGATCTTCTTTACATTCTTTTTCTTGAGTTTTAATGTCTTTTTGGCTCCAGCTTTCAATATCAGCTTGCCGGAAGACAATTTAACCGTTGCTTTTTTGCTTGACTTAGCTGCAGCACTTGCCGTAATTCCATCCAAAGAGGAACCGGTGACCACCATACTAAGTGCAAGCGTCATTCCCAAAACCGCTTTCTTATAATCTCTCATACTTTCCCTTTCTCCTTTTCGAACAAAGAGTTCACAACATATCGTCCTATTCGGACAACGCATGACATACTCTTCGTCTGGTCTTTGCATCAGCCATACCTTTTATACCGTATAACAGCTATGGTATATACCGCATCGCCAGAACTACGATTACGATAATCGCGTATACAATTGTATAAAATTCTATGGCATTTTTAGTTACATTTTATCTTATATTATATTGATATGATTGTTATATTTCATGGAATATTCTGACAGATAACAGCACAAAACGGACATTCCTGTTTGGAATGTCCGTTTCCATTTCGTATAAGATATAGTTTGAGATATTATATTCTAAAAATTATCCCAACTTAGCCTTTGCTGTCTCTACTAAGCTAGCAAATCCTTCCGGATCACTGATTGCCATCTCAGACAACATCTTACGGTTGATATCAATCTCAGCCAATTTCAAACCATACATAAAACGGCTGTAAGATAAACCATTCATTCTAGCTGCTGCATTGATACGTGCAATCCAAAGTCTTCTGAACTGTCTCTTTCTCTGCTTTCTGCCTGCGAAGGAAGAGGTAAGTGCTCTCATGACAGACTGCTTTGCAACACGGTACTGTTTAGATCTTGCTCCTCTGTATCCCTTTGCCAGCTTTAATACTCTATTATGCTTCTTCTTTGCGTTTAATCCGCCTTTAATACGTGCCATTATTACGTTCCTCCTTCTATTATTTTGAATATGGAAGCATGCGCTTCATCATCTTTGCGTTTGTTGCATCAACCTCAACAGCCTTACGAAGAGTTCTCTTTCTCTTAGTAGACTTCTTGTTCAAGATGTGGCTCTTGTTTGCTTTCATCTTCATCAATTTACCTGTTCCAGTTGTTTTAAAACGCTTTGCTGCTGCACGCTTTGTTTTCATTTTTGGCATGATAAAATCCTCCTTAACATTTGTTTATTTATTAAAGAATGTTTCACAGAAACTTCTGCAAATAACACACTTTATTAGCGCTTCTTTGACAAAAACATTACCATGGATCTGCCTTCCATCTTCGGTGGCTTATCCACAACCGCAATATCCTCTACCTTTTCAAAGAAACTGTCCAGGATCTGCTTACTGTAATTGATATGTGTCATCTCTCTTCCGCGGAAACGAAGTGTAACTTTTACTTTATCTCCTTTTCCTAAGAACTTTCTTGCATGATTTGCTTTGGTGTTCAAATCATTGACATCAATATTTGGAGAGAGGCGAACTTCCTTAACTTCCATCGTTTTCTGCTTCTTCTTGGCCTCTTTTTCCTTGCGTGCCATTTCATAACGATATTTGCCGTAATCAATAATCTTACATACCGGTGGCTTTGCACCCGGAGCAATCTTTACTAAATCCAGATCTGCCTCTCGTGCAAGTTTCATCGCATCTCTAGCTGACATAATGCCAAGCTGCTCTCCGTCCTGTCCAATCAGACGAACCTCTTTGTCTCGGATTCTCTCGTTAATCATTAAATCGCTAATGGTCGTACACCTCCAACTTTCTTCATACTCTTTTTCATTTTACCCAAAGAAAAAAACGCGGGTTTCAAAGAGAAATCCACGTTCTTGCAAAAGGAAATAATATATCATAATACAATGATTATATATATTTTATACACTTTTTAGTAACCCAAGTCACTTGCTCGTGCTAAGGTGAGAGTGGATACTCTTCTTTGGTTGTGTATGATCACACAACAGTCATATACTAACACATCTTTTTTTTGGTGTCAACATCTTTTTTTGTGGGGCAGCTCTCTTTTTTTAGGCTACACTCTTTTCGGGGAGGCATCACATTTTTACGACTCTTTGTAATAGCTTTGTACGATCGCGATGATATCCCGCTCTGCACTTGGGGTCTGGGCAATGATCCGGTCGATCCCAGCTAACATAGATGCCTTTGCCTCATCATTTTCTGCCATGCGTTCCCGTAGTTTTTGGCGGCGTATATTTAAGGCATGACGCACCTCCACCATTTCTTTGGGATCTATGATCGCTAATGTCTGACTTAGCCAGATATCCGGTGTCGCGACATGATTATCACGCAGCAATTCCAGCAATTGATCCTGCACAAGCTGCAGTTGTTTTGTATTTTCCTGGAATTTGCGTTCATACTCCTTGGCACGCACATATTCCTGCCATATCTTTTCAAACTCCGCAGCATCTTTCACCTGAAACTTAGCCCGATCATAATCCAACAGACTGCGGTTATTAATGTATTTGATCTTGACACGGTTTAATAACGTCGTCGCCTTGTTGATCTTTTTGCCTAACAACGCCGCTTCTGTCCGATTACGCAATGATTCCACAAATATTACCGTGGCAGAAATTGCCGCCAGCAATATCGTTCCCAAATATGGATATGTCATATCTACTTCCATCGCATAGTACAACACAGCAAACAATACAAACAACGATATAATAAGAAGAATGACAAACTTTGCCATCTTTTTCAGCGTTCTCTGATTGGCGATTACCTGACGCTGCTGCCGGTGAAGATCTTTTTTCGTCTCATCCAGCTTTTCAATATCTCCATTGATCGATGTCTGATACATTTCGGCATCATACATTTTCTTTACTTCTCTGCCAAGAACTTCCTCATACGGATCTAATAATCGGATCTGTGCATCCGTGATCGTGAGGCTGCGATTTTTGTACTGATTGCGTTCACGAGTCAGGTTCATGATACGTTTGCTTAAGTCATGCAGCGTATCTTTTGCTTCGCCGGATATTTCATCGATCCGCTGAATATCCGTCAATCGCTCACTCACCTTGTCATACTCGACCGTCGCCAACTCACGCTGATGTTCTATTTCACGGATTGCCTCACAGCACTCTGTGACAAGTCGCTTGCTTTCTGCAACATCTCCCGGTATTAATTCATTATCATCAAACGCTTCCGGCAAAGATGTCCCCTCATTCGATACTGTTTTCTGTGTCTGTGCACGCCTGCGGTCAAATTCTTCCTGTGCCAAGCGCATCTGCTCTGCCAATTCTGCTGCTTCCTGCTCTTTCTTTTCCCTACGTCTACGATTCCAAAATGCCATACCTTCCGCCTTTCTGTATATTATATACTGATCTGCTGACGATACTCCTCTTTCCAATCTCGGATCATCTCATCGATACGATCATAATATTCCGGCAGCTTTCCATTACTCGCCGGAAAACGCATCTTTTTGATCTGTCGCACTTTTACAGCGATCGAACAGCGTTTTTTACACTCTTTGTACTGATCTTCGATAGAGACCAGCCGATCCGGTAATAACCGCAACGTACTTACCGCCTCCTGCCAGGCTTGTTCATTTCCGGACAGGTGTAGTGCCGCCAAATAACACTGTAGACTTTTCTCTTTTTTATTTGTCTCATATGCCCGCAAAAAATAATCCGATGCCTGCAAATACTCACCCAGCAGACCAAGTGCCACGCCGATATTATGATAAAGCGGTGCATATTCTGCCGGACTTGCCTGCATCATATCCTCACTACGTAAGATTGCCTGATATCCCTCGACCGCACTTTCATAGCAGCCGCTCTGCAACTGCGTATCAGCCTTGATCTTACGGCATTCTCTCTCCGGAAGATGCTCTGTTTCTTCCATAATATGCACCATTTCATTGATCTGAGGTTCATCAAAATAATCGCAGCTGCAGCAGATTGTCACAACAACATCTTTTAACGCATCCTCTCGTGTTGACATTGCCTCTAATTTATCAGCAAGTTCTGTTAATGCCAGTTCCTCCCTGACCCAGTTTACGAAGCCTTTGCCAAAAATATCCCTCTGCAGCAGATAAATATTGTGCGCAATAAAATAACATACTTCTTCAATGGAATATACCCGCGTATCCCCTAATTGGAAGTGATACGGCCGTTTTGCAAGCCTGCCGCAGCACTGTATCAATCGTCCCATAAAAACCTTACCTTTCTGTGTCTTCAGTTACAGACTAAAAACACAACGAACACCTCTCATTTATAGACAGATACATCGTTCCCATATCCGGTTGCTCGTCGGTGATATTTCTCCGAATCCATTATCTTTCAGCGTGATCACTGCCGTCTCCCGATTCGAAAAACGTACCCGCACCGTAAATCGTGTCGTTTTATTTTCTCTTCCTTGAAAACCACTCAATGACAACATATGTATTTTGGTCTGATGTTTGATCACATCCTGGACCGCGATCTGAATCTCATATTCCTTATCCGGGATCACATCAACACTAGCATCAACCTCTTCCCAAAGACTTCCTGCTTTTGCCAAAACCACATCCTGCATCTGCGCCTCATGATAAACCCGCAGAGATACATTGGCCGTGATCATATCCTCATCTAACAAAATACATTGATCCAGCTTACCCTCTCCACTAAGTTCTCTAGCCGCATAACAGGCACCTTTCGTAAAAATATTATTTCCCCGGAACACTCGACGGCCATTACATAACTTTTGCAATGCCTCTTTGGCCCACTCGCCATCAAATGCATCCCCCTGCGCATACAACGTTGTCACGGCCTGCTTATGCATTGCTGTCTCTGCAATATTCACGAATGCATACTGTGCATCTACCGACTCTTCCTCTAACATAGAGTAATCAAATACATTTGTCAGATTCTGCGTTGTAACGCCGACGATCCAAGGAATAGTCCGCCTATCCACTGTAATCTGTGAATAGAGCAACTCCTCCTTATTGAATAAAAACAATCCTACATTATTCAGCCATAATTCTTTCGGCTGACTCACCGCATAATACATATAACTTAGACGATAATTTTGTATAGACATGCGCTCCGGATACAAATTAAGCTTTTTGCCAACCTGATGCAGCAATTTGGTAAGTTCCGGCGTCTTGTCATGCACTGTAATGACCAGATGTTTGATCCTTTGCTCCGGAAACTGCTGTGTCACTGCACTAAGCAGCTTGAGCAGATACCGTTCTAACACCATTTCCGTTTGAAAAGTGTGTCCCCCTGCTTCAAACGATGTTTTCTGAAAACGTTCCAACAGGTGATCCAATATGATCTCCTCACCACCGTCTCCCTCCTGATCCGGAAAGCGCCACGTTCCCGAAGCTTTTAACCACTTTAACGCCATCGGAAACTCATATACCATCTCACCATTAATTTCTCTGCCTAGTGGAACTGCCTCATATTCGGTGCGATCAAAGCAGGTGATCTGTGAAGCCTGTTTGCCGAGATCTATGCCCAATAATAATTGATTTTTTTCGTCCATCACACACCTCCTACAACGGTTCAAAGATCGACGCTGCTATCTCCCGCTCCATTGTGAATGATTCCATTAAGTCGATCAATTTTTCATCTTCTCCGGAATTTTTAGCCGCCATCATCTCATTTAACTTCGCATATCTGCTGCCGGTATCCGGATGAATATCGTCTTTGCCTGTCGTAATTTCCTGCACTTCACTACGATGATCCTTACCATTATAATGTTCTGTAATATAATACTCTAACCTTTCATCCTCGAACAGTACAAATTCCCTGACATGGATCCCCGCAAAAACATTGTGCATCTTCACTTCTGCATATTTTCCTTTGTCAGCTCCCACATAAATCCGGTAATGCAATGCCACATCATGATCCGGATTTGCGATATATTCCACATAAACCTGATCCAGCACATGCTCCGGCAGACTGATCTTGCCATAAAAATTCCGGTAAAAGGCAAATATCATCTTTTGATCATATAACTTTCCTACATGGTAATCTGCAAATTTTGCTTCCTCTTCAGAAAGCTCTGCTTTAGCGCTCATGTGCTTTAATACCGCCAGCAAACACGGCATATCCTCTTTCTTCTGCACATCCACAAAATAATCTGCGAACAGTTCTTCCGGCAATTCACGTCCACGCAGCAAATATTCATAAGCCATCCACTTCTTAAACGCACGTATGATCTGCTTATTGCCCGCATGCTCTTTATATTGTGCAAATACCGTAAAAACCTCCGGCACCACTTCTCCCGAGAAAATACTCTGTGCTAATAACCGCTCTTCCAAAGACTCTCTCGAAAGATCCCCTGCTGCCTGCCACAGACAAACTAACTCTGCAACGGTACCACTGAAAAAACGCATCAAATATTTAAGGACCGGCTCGCTATACGCATTTTCTGTAAATAATTTCCAAGCCAGGCATAACATTCTCTCATCCGGCACTGCAGAAGCATCCTGAAATGCCTGTTCAGAAATTGTCTGCAATCTCTTTATCGGAATCCCTTCAAAACCAAACTGTAAAATTCCTTCCATCGCTTTCGCAAAACATTCACACCAGGCACAATATTCAATCATGCGTCCCCTCTCGCCGGCTTCTACTGTCGTCCAGTCGAGCTGTTCCAATGCTTCCTCCAAACGACCCCGTTCTCCTCGCTGATAAAAATACTGCATCTGCTTTAACTCTAGCGCATGACGGTAGTTCTCACGAAGCCCCTCACACGCTAAAAGCTGTGCACGGAGTTCTACCGTTTCTGCAGTGTCCACCACCTGCTTTGAAGCCTGTTCTCCCAACGCCAGCAATAATGCCCGGTTCTGTTTATCAAAGCGGTAACATACCTCTTTCATCCCATCCATTTCCAATAATGGTTTCAACCGATACCAGGAATCATCTGCGTAGCGGTGATATTCCCGATCGATCAAAAAGAGCTTTGCCCGACTTGTAGCACAAGTTATAACCGCTTTCCCCTTTACAAACGGTGCAAAATGCTCCTCAGATAGTTCCGGATGGCTCACATAAACCCCCACCATATTCGGATTATCGCAGGTAATCTCATACTGAAGAAGAAACCCGGCCAATTGAACTGCCATCTCTTTGTCAAGTACTTCTTCCGTAACAAACTCATTGTATAACACACCAAGATTCGTACTGATCCTGCCCTCACGCAGTTGCTTCCACGTAAAGTTCTGCATCAGTGTGCGATAAGATTCATATGTCTCCGGATCTTTGTCCTTTTGCCGCACAACGTAAGCATATAACATCGCCTTTTTATCGACAGTCAGATGGTTATCATATAGGAAATACAAAAGCACAGAATGCGTAAATGCCATTGTTTCCTTCTCATCGATCGAATACATATAATATTCGTATAGTTCCGTAATTTTAAGATTATGATTCACACCACGCTCATACCAAACAAAGGCATCTTTCGTTGTGATCTGTCCCCTCATCAGCATCTTGCAGATCACTGTTAATATCTCATCCTCCGGATAACGATCGTACAGTAATGTCATATCCTCCAACACTCCTGCCGAATACTGACGCAGTCTTCCTGCCAGATACACATAGCGCAATGCCGTCTCTTTTTCAATAAAGTGGTTCTTGCAGCCCCAGTGAAGTGCCTGAACGATCACTTCAGAAAGTTCCGTTAAATACTTCGGTGTATCATTTAATATCTGACAGATTTCCAAATAAAAGATCGGACTGTAGCATCCATCAGTAAGCTGTTCTAATATTGTCGTAAACTTCTTTTTTTCAGACTGCAACTCCGGATCCAGATACAAAAGGCACCAGAGCACCTGTGCATCCTGTCCGGTCTCCTCATAGCAATCACGTATCTGTCGGATGCACTCTTCCTTTACTGACTCGTCATCCGTCCAGATCCCCTTCAGATAGCAAAATCCCGCATAGCGCTCCGGATGTTCTTTCCTTAACTCTTCCGCCTGCTCCTCCAGACTATTCAACCCTTTTGTCACAACATCTGCCTGATGTTCCATAATGGCAAGATGGATGCGATACAACTGTAGTCTGGTGCTGTTTTTTTCTAATCCACTCCCCTGCAAAAGCTGATCCATCTCCTGCAGATAGTCCTGCAGTGGAAGTCTGTTCATACAAAATGCCAAATGACGTTTCAACATTTGGCACAAAGTACGCTGCTCTCTGCGATTTTTCTGCGCCTTTTCATGCTGTACTCCCGGTTTGACTGCCACAACAGAAATCTTAATGGTCTGTCTCGTATTTTTTATCTCAATGCGGGCATAATTCTTCCCCATAACCATCTGTTCCGGGTCAATCTCATACTTGCAGACAAAACGATCCCCTACAAACTCTTCTGTTGTAATATGTTCATTCTCTATACGAAGAAAGGACGCATCAGAACATATCTGAAACTCCTCGTATCCCCAAGTGTTTTTCGTGATGCTGATCTCGTCCTGAAACGCTTCTCTACAAGCATCATACTGCCTATACACCTGTTCTACAGCAATCGTAACCGGCTTCTTTTTGCCGATCGACACCAAAAAATTGTCCAATGCGTTCTTACGCCCTGCAGACGCACGCAGTCCATCATAAATTGCCTGTTTCTGTGCGTCCTTCGCCAACAATCCATCGCGAAAGGCCGGCGTGTCAAACAACTTCACCCCGGCTTCTATATCTTTTTGTACCAGTGAGACAAACTGGCTTAAATCTTCAATCTGATGTCCAGATGCTTCTGCCTTCACAGACTCCTTTGGAATGCAAAGTGAAACTTTCTCATTACCGCAGTCTGAAATGATCTGCAATACACTTTCAAAATTCTCTCCGGGTTTCACCCGCTCCATGTCGACCGATACAACGATCGTACTGTCCACGCCACGAAAATTGACCGGATCGATCGTGATCTCCGGAGCATGCGTTGTCACTATACCTTTCATCAGGTGTCTCTTCTCGTTCGATATTACAAGGCTTGTCTGATACACCTGCTTTGTAACATGGTTCCAGTCGAGTACCTCCGGCGTCACGATCACCCGTGACTGTTCATATTCATAATTTCCTTCTGCCAACCGGTTAATCTTCTCTCGCATACCGTCCTCCATGCCTGTACTAATTCCCTCAAACACCACACACTCCGATCATCTCCCCAAACCACATAATAAGTAATATATGGCTGACCAACACTTTCTGAATGTGCGAAGTTTGTGCAATTTATAGTATAGTATACCATTTCTCTTGGTCTTGCACAACACCCGACACGGGTGTATACTACCCTCAAAGAAAGGAATGACAGTTATTATGAATAAACTAGAACCAAAAGAACATTTTCATGGCAGCGATCTCGAAAAGATCGAAGAGATCTACGGTATTCCCAAGGAGAATATCATCAGCTTCTCCGCCAATGTGAATCCGCTGGGGATCTCCTATGATCTGCGCAAAGAACTTCCAAAACACTTAGATGCAATAACGCGTTATCCTGATCGGGAGTATACCTCCCTTCGAAAGTGTATTGGTGAATACGTGCATACCGACTATGAAAACATTTTGGTCGGCAACGGTTCCACCGAACTGATTTCTTTGGTAGCTCAGATCATGCAGCCCAAAAATGCATTGATCGTAGGACCAACTTACTCGGAATATGAACACGAAATTTCTTTAGTCGGCGGACGTTCTCATTACTTCCGCCTGCAGGAGAGTGACCGTTTTCTCCTCGATATCAAGGCACTCAGCAAAGCATTGACCAAAGACGTCGATCTGCTCGTGTTGTGCAATCCCAACAACCCAACCTCTTCTCAGATTGACCGTCAGACAATGCGCATTATTTTGGATAACTGCAAGGAACACGGTATTTTCGTTATGGTTGATGAGACTTATGTGGAATTTGCACCTCACCCGGAAGAAATCACCTCGATCCCGCTGGCAGAATATTACAATAATCTGATCATTTTACGCGGTATTTCCAAGTTTTTTGCAGCTCCCGGACTGCGCCTGGGATACGCTGTATGCGGCAACCGTAAACTGCTGCATGAGATCGACAGCAAAAAGAATCCGTGGACGATCAATTCTCTCGCAGCTATCGCCGGCGAGATCATGTTCCGTGACAAAGCATATATTCACGATACGTATCAATTGATCGCAGGCGAACGGGAGCGTATCTGCCGGATCCTTGACACCCAAGATACTCTCACCTATTACCCGCCAAGTGCAAACTTTGTCCTTCTTAAAATACAAAAAGAAGGCGTCACTTCCGAGGATCTGTTTGACACTGCCATTCGACAGGGTCTTATGATCCGCGACTGTTCCACCTTCCCATTTCTAGATCAGAAGTTCATTCGATTCTGTTTTATGATGCCGGAAGACAACGACAAACTGCTTGATGTATTGCTCCACAAACTGCAGTAAAAAAGCAAAGCCAGCGCTTTGCTTTGCAAGAATTGCTAAAGCAATTCTTGGT
>ERZ827197.597-NODE-597-length-39953-cov-47.588776_pt1 | contig 39953 bp, 33 predicted proteins | sample MGYA00519867_ERZ827197 | MGnify/ENA primary metagenome ERZ827197 (study PRJEB31778, sample SAMEA3449278) | human gut metagenome | biome: human gut; feature: human-associated habitat; material: faeces | place: United Kingdom | collected 2010/2012 ...
CCGTCCATCTCGGTCAGCAGCTGGTTGAGCGTCTGTTCGCGCTCGTCGTTGCCGCCGACGGCCGAATCCCGGCGCTTGCCGATGGCGTCGATCTCGTCGATGAAGATGATGCAGGGAGCCTTCTCGCCGGCCTGTCGGAAGAGGTCGCGGACCTTGGCGGCACCCATGCCGACGAACATCTGCACGAATTCCGAGCCCGAGATGGCGAAAAACGGCACCCTGGCCTCGCCCGCAACGGCTCGCGCGATGAGCGTCTTGCCCGTACCCGGAGGGCCGACCAGCAGGGCACCCTTGGGCAGCGAGGCCCCGATCTCGGCATACCTGGAGGGATCGTGCAGGAAATCGACGATCTCGCGCAGGGTCTCCTTCGCCTCGTCCTGACCGGCCACATCGGCAAACGAGGTCTTCACGTCGGCATCGGCATAAATCTTCGCCCCGCTGCTGCCGAACGACATGAAGTTGCCGCCCTCGCGCATGCGGGCCTGGATGCCCCGGCTAGCCTGACGCCAGATCAGGTAGAAGGCCAGCCCGGGCAGCACCCACATGAGAAAGAAGTTGAGCAGCGGCGAGTTCTCGCGCGGAACGACCCGGTTGAACGCGATTCTCCCGTCGGGATTCGGGCTTTCGGCCTGCAGCAGCCGATCGACCAGTCCGGGGTCGTCGATCGCACCGGTACGGTAGGCCTCCGTGCGGTCGCCGGCTCCCGACGAGGTGAAGTAGATCTCTCCGTTCTTGATGACTACGTCGCGGACCAGGCCGCTGTCCACCTTGGAGATGAAGGTGCCGTAGTCGGTCTCGACGATCCTGCCGCCCGAGAAACTCGGGAAGATCAGCCCGTTGAGCAGCAAGACGATCAGCAGGCCCCACAGTATGCCCGTAAACGGGCTGCCCTTCGGGGTGGTTTGGTTTTGCGGATTCGAACGCTCCATGGTAACATTGCACATTTTCGGCGCAAAAATCGGAAAATCCACCGGTACGCCCCCTACCCGATCGTCCGAAAAAATGTGCAATTTTTCCCGCAAAGGCCCATAACCGGAGCTTTGCGGCAAAAGGTTCCGGCATCCGGAGTTTCGGCGCCGGCAGGATGGAGGTCCGGGGCCGAAGACGCCCACGGGATGGGAGCACGGGTGCACAATCCGTAATCGGGGTAGATTTATCGGGAAAATAGATACCGTTCCGCTGCACGGCGCATCGTATCTTTGTCGCCGGGGAGATGCTCACCGGATCAAGCGCGGGAGCATCGCCCCGCAACACCCCGCCGCCCGAGAAGAAAGGGAGATTCCGGACGGCGGAGATCGAAAACCGACAAACAACCGAAAGGATGAGACCCCATATCGTATGCCACATGGTGGCGTCCATCGACGGCCGGATCGACTGTGCGATGGTGGAGAAGATCAGCGGCGACGAATACTGCACGACGCTCGAACAGCTCGATTGCCCCACCCTGCTCGAGGGGCGCGTGACGATGGAACACTACTATGCGGCCAGGGAGCCGTTCACCCCCTCCGTGAACCGGCCGCTCGGACACGGCTCGGTGTACGTCGCCGAGGAGTCCGACGCCTACATGGTGGCCACCGACACGTCGGGCCGGCTCTGCTGGAACTCGAACCGCATCGACGACGTGCCGCTGGTGTGCATCGCCAGCGAGAAGGCCCCCGCGGAGTATTTCGAAATGCTCCGCGAACAGGGGATCTCCTGGATCGCCGTCGGCGAGGAACGCATCGACCTGAACCGGGCGATGGAGACGCTCTACAGCCGGTTCCGCGTCCGGCGCCTGGCCCTGCTGGGCGGAGGGCATATCAACGGCGGCTTCCTCGAGGCCGGGCTGATCGACGAGGTGAGCCTGCTGCTGGCCCCGGGCATCGACGGCCGCAAGGGCGGGATCTCGCTCTTCGACGGCATCGGCGACGCCTCGCGCATTCCCGTGCCCCTGCGGCTCGAACACGTCGAACGGTTGGACAACGACGTTCTCTGGCTGCGCTACCGGACCATCCGATAGGATTCCCGAAACCGGCTCCGGGGCATCCGCCAGACCGCATGCGGGAAAAAAGGCCCGAAGACGGGACGTTTTCCGAAATAAGCCCGTATCTTTGTCATATAAAAGAGACAGGCGGATGAAAACCAGTCGAGAAAAGATATTGCAGAGTGCCCTGCAGCTGTTCATGTCGATGAACTACGAGCGCGTCAGCCTCGAGATGGTCTCCCGGTCGGTCGGGCTGACCAAGACGGGCATATTCAACTACTACCCCTCGAAGCTCGATCTCTTCGTGGATGTGGCCGACCATTTCCTCTTCGGCCTGCAGGACCCCGCCAGGAAGTTCGCTCCGTCCGACGGCACGGTGATCGACTTCATCGAGAAATACGTCGATGGCGTGCGCCGCACGATGGATGAGATCGTCCGCCTGGGCAACGTCCGCAGGGAGCTGATGCCCGGCAAGCTGGCCAATGCCGGATATTTCCACCTCTTCCAGCAGGTGCTCTTCTACTACCCCGACGGCCGTCAGAGGCTCCATGAACTGATGGAGAGCGAATACGAGCTGTGGTGCCGGGCGATTCGGGGGGGGGTTGAACGCGGCGAACTGGGCAGCGGGACCGACATCGCGCAGGCCGCCGCCCTCTTCCGCCAGGTCTTCATCGGACTCTCCTACCAGATGTCCTTCTCCGACGGCCTCGACGTCGAGCTGCTCAGGCAGCGTTTCCTTTATATATATGGTCTGCTGAAGCGGTAGCGGCGCTTCCGGAACCATTTTTCAAGAATCGAAGCAAAAATATGACCAGCCGGTCATATTTTTGCTTTTTTATTTTATCTTTGCATAAACAAAAAATGACCAACCGGTAACTTTTATGGAAAAGGAACAATTCAAACGGGTCCAGAGGACCTTCAACTACACCCCGGCAAGCATCTTCACGAACCAGTGGTCGAACATCGCCTTCGGCGTGGGCATGATCGTCGTCCCGGCCATCATGCCGTTCGGCATCCGGATCCGCCACCTGAGGATCCTCTCGCCGGCCGCCTTTTCGACGATCCTCATCGTCGGCGGCGTGCTGCTGCTCCTCTTCACGTGGCTGAGCATGCGCAACGCCCGGGCCCTGAAGGCCGAGGGCGGCAAAATCACGGTGGACGGCCCGAAGATCACCTACCCCGACGTGAAGAAGGGCAAGGTCGAATACCGCACGTTCCTCACCTCGGACATCGAGTACATCAAGGACGACGAGGAGGAGAACCAGTGCAAGGTCTCGCTGCCGGACCAGTATGTCGTCTTCGAGACCAAATACTTCGACTCGTGGGAGGAGTTCGAGGCCTTCCGCTCGCTGCTCGGATGATGCACACCCTGAATACAAAACCCTTAAATACCAGAACAACATGATTACACGATTTTCCAAAGCACTGTGCGCCGCAGCGCTGGCGGCACTCTCACTGACCGGCTGCGGCTCGGGCGAAACCTACCCGATGGCCTCCCCGGAGGGACTTGACCGGATCAAGGAGCTGATCCGCACGAACGTCGATACCTCGAAGAACAAGATCTACCAGGTGTCGTGGCACGAGGACCGCGGCGACCGCAAGCTGGAGAACATCCTCACGGAGGTGGAGGCATACTACACCGACACCGAAAACAACGACTACCGGATCGCCTTCACGCTCACCGACGGTCAGTTCGTGACCGACGGGCCCAAAAAGAGCGACCGGCAGTACAACTCCTACGAGTGCTCGACGCCGCTCGACCTCGAGGCCATCAACCTCGAATACCTCAAGAAGATCTGCGAGGAGGCCGAGGCCATGGTCAAGGTCGACGAGCAGGGACAGAAACTCACGCTCCGCTCGGCCGGGATGTTCCGCTTCCGCGTATGGCCGGTGCTGCTGCGCGAGACCGACCGCTGGAATCGCAGCGAGGAGTTCCGCGAGGAGTCGAAGCAGCTGGAGGTGGACTTCGAGTTCAACTTCGTCGATGAGAACGAATCGCCCGAATACCAGGGCCGTTCGATCGTGACGAACTACTACACCGTAGCCTTCACGGCCAACGCCGCGGGCGAAGTCTCCATCGACGAGTAACTGCCGCATGGGACTGCTCGGAGGGCCGAAAGGAGGCCCGGAGCCGGCCGCAGCGAAGAGCCCTGCGGCCGGTCCCTTACCCGGAGACCGGGCCGGTGAGCTCTTTGCGGCGGGGGTAACCTGCCTCTGCTGCGAAGCCTGGGGCGAGGCCTACGCCTGCTTTGCCGAGACGGGCCGCCGCGATGCGCCGACGCTCTACAACATGGCGCTCTGCTGCTTCGGGGTCGCATGGTACGAGGAGTGCCACCGCCTCGTCTGCGAGGCCGAGCGGATGCTGCCGCCGGACGGGGAGTCGCAGCCGAAAGGCACGCTCGGCAGCGCGGAGCAGGGAGGCAACCCCGGGGGTGAGCTTCCCGAACCGTTCCGCCGCCGGGAGGCCGCAGACGGGCCGCCCCGCTGCCCGATGCCCGGCGGCCTTCCCCGCAACCGGGCACGCACGCTGATGCTGCGCCTTCGGGCCGAGGCGGCAGCCCGGCTCGGCCGCCGCGAGGAGGTGCGCGCCATTGCCGCACTTCTGGGCAACCGATACGGACACATCGAAACCTGGATCAAAAAATTCGACCGATGACACCACTCAGAGAACTGTACGAATACTACAACTACCCGAAAGCCGCCACCGAGGAGCGCCGCCGCGCGCTTCTCGAAGAGATCGCGCCCGACGAGCGCGACGAGGACAACGGCGGCCGCACGTCACTGCACCTCGCCGCCGAGTTCGCCGACACGGAGGTCATCGCGCAGCTTGCGGCACGCGGGGCCGACATCGAGGCCCGCGACGACGAGGGATGCACCCCGCTGCTCCGGCTGGCCATGCGCCGGGGCGAGAAGAGCATCCCGGGCGACCGAATCGCCGATGCCGGCCGGCTGCTGCTCGACCTCGGGGCCAGCCTGCCCCGCTCAGGACGCGGGACGACGGCCCTGATCGAGGCGGTGCGCAACCGCCACCACGCACTCGCCGCGGCACTGATCGACTCGGGCCAGCGGATCGACTCGACGGACAACTACGGCAACAGCGCCCTGCACATCCTCTGCGAGGCGGCCGCGCATACGGCCCGGGAGATCCGCCAGACGGAGCGGCGCATCGAGGGCTTTGCCGAGCGGTGGGTCTCCGACAAACAACGTGCGGAGACGCAGCGCGAACTCGAGGAGCAGCAGCAGGAGGCCATGCGCTGCTACATGACGGCGGGGCTGCTGCTCGACAGCGGCGCATTCGACCCCGAGGAGAAGAACAGCTGCGGCAAGACGCCCTTTGCCATCGCCTCCGAAGGCGGGGCTAAATGGGTGAGCGCCCTGCTGTCGGGGCAGGACCCGTTCGACGAGGCGACGATGAAGACCGGAGGCATGGATATCTTCCAGGCGCTGCGGCAGCGCGACATGGAGGCACTCGGGGCCCTACTGGAGGCGGGAGTCGATCTGCAGCAGGAGTGCACCGACCCGAAGATGTACGACTTCGAGGGGCAGACGCCGCTCGTGTGCGCCCTCCGATGGGGGCAGACCGAGGCCGCGGCCATGCTGCTCCGGGCGGGCGCCGACCCCAACGTCAGGACCTCGAAAGGGACGACGGCCTTTGCCGTCCTGATCGAGGAGGGGTGCCGCATCTCCGACGGCGTGGAGCGTTTCGCCCCGCTCGTGGAGCTCTTCGAAGCCAACGGATGGAACCCCGATGCCGGGCAGAACAAGGCCGGCGAGCGGGCATTGGCACTCGCCTGCCAGCACGACGACTACCCGCTGGCAATGTGGATTTTGCAACGTCTGCTTGAACGAAAGGTGGAGGTGAACGGACGCGATCTGGAAGGACGCACGCCGCTCATGCGCCTCTTCGGCCCGCACAGCGCCGGACCCTACCAGAGTCAGATGCAGGAGCTGCTGCTCGAAGCCGGAGCCGATCCCTGCGCCGCGGACAACGAGGGGCGCACCGTACTGCACTGCGTAGCCGAGGGTTACTCGCCGCAGCAGGCCCGCGAGGCGGCCGCGATGCTCTTCGATTTCGGGCGTCCCGACGTGTCGGCCGCCGACAACCGGGGGCGCACGCCGCTCGACGTCGCCGCGGAGCGCAACAACGAAACGCTGCTCAAGTTCCTGTTGAAATACGCATAGTCATGGACAACAACCAGACCTTTCTGAACGCCTGCCGCAACGGCCAGAAGAACATCGTGAAGATCCTTGCCGACCGGGGAGGCATCGACCTCGACCGGCGCGATGCCGAGGGCAACACGCCCCTGTACCACGCCTGCCGGCAGGGATACCGCGACGTGGCCGCCCTGCTGCTCGAACGGGGTGCCGACCCGTCGCTGGCGAACAACCGCGGCGAGACTCCCCTGCATGCCGCGGCGCGGAGCGGCAACCGCGAGATCATCGACCGCCTCATGGCGCGGGGCGCCGATCCCGACGCTGCCGACAACGAGGGGTGCACGCCTCTGATGCGGCTGCTGGAGAGCCGGCGCACGGACGCCGCGCTGTGGCTGATCGACCACGGGGCCGACACCGCACGCACGGACCGGACGGGCCACCGCGCCCTCGACTACGCCACGGCATACGGGCTGCGCGAGGTGGTCGTGCGCCTGAGCCGGCCGGACGACGATGCGCGCGACGCCGAGGGCAACACGCCGCTGCACCAGGCCGTATACAACGACTGTGCGGAGGTTGTGCGCACGCTGCTCGACGCCTCGAAGGCGCAGCTCGATACACCGAACGACGCGGGCGAGACGCCCCTGCTCGTGGCGTGCGGGCGCGGGAACCTCCACATCGCCCGGATGCTGCTTGCGGCCGGGGCCAACGCCGACCGCGCGCTGCCCAACGGATCCCGACCGCTGCATGCGGCAGCGCGGTCGGGAAACCGCTTCCTCGGGGAGGCGCTGCTTGAGGCCGGGGCGTCGGTCGATGCCTGCAACGATGCGGGCGAGACGCCGCTGCTTGTGGCGGCACGCGCCGGGAACAACGACTTCGTGCGGATGCTCGTCGAGCACAACGCCGGGGTCAATACGGCCGACAACCTGCAGCACACGGCGCTCTACTATGCCGGCGAGCGCGGCTTCACGGAGATCGTCGAGCTGCTGCTCGCGGCCGGAGCCGAAGAATAAACAGACATGAAGTACAACTTAAATCAACAGAAACAAAATGGCTGACAAACAAACCAAACCACAGACTCCGGAAGAGATCGCGCGTGCCATGCAGCAGGCCGCCCTGGAGCAGATGCAGGCAATGATGGGCAACATCCCGGGACTCGGAACGTCCGGCATGGGCGACATGCAGGCGCAGATCATGGCCCAGATGCAGGCGGCCGTGCCCGATCTGGCCGAGATCCAGGCACAGCAGGCCGCGATGGGCACGCTCGGCGGCGTGGATGCCGCCACCGTGGCCGAAGCCGCACGGCGCAACATGGCCCAGGCCTCGGCAGCGGCGCAGGCGCTGCAGGACGACAACCTGCTGAGCCAGCTGCAGGCGGCGAATGCCGCGGCCCTCGACCTGCTGGGCGAAGAGTGGGAGATCAAACACGCCCCTGTCTGCCGGCTGACGCCGCAGGAGCGCCGCCTGATGGCCTTCGCCGCCCCGCTGCTGGTCTACAACGACGAGTGCGTGGACGCCGTTGAGAGCGAGATCGAACCCGAGACGTTCCGCGCGCAGCTGCGGAGCTGGTGGGATATCACCGACCGCGACTCGACACTCGGGATCGTCCGGTGGCTGCTCGACGAGGGGCACCATGCCGACGCCGACGCCGCACTGGCGCTCATGCGCGGCGAGAAGCCCGCGGCCGGCGACCCGGAGGAGAAGGCCGAGGATGTGCAGTTGATCGCGGAGTTCATGATCGAAAACGGTTACTGCACGGCCGCGACGCTCCCGAAGACGGCCATCGCCTGGGATCTGGTGCGCATCGCCAACCTCGGGCGCTGGGCCTTCCACTGCGGCTACCTCTCCGAGGCGGAGATGTGGCAGGTGATGCAGGTGGCGGCCGACGCCGCACACGGGCACTTCGCATCGTGGGAGGAGTACGGGTTGAGCTTCACCCTCGGACGCGGCGTATGGCACGGCGACGAGGAGGATTGCCAGACGGCCTGGGAGATCGTCACCGCCCTGCAGAAGGACGAGACGTCGCCCTGGCGGCAGCTTGCGTGGAAAGAGTAACCGAACAGACGGACGACCATGGAACGGGGACTCGAATTCTACGTCATGCTGGCGATAACCGCCGCAGGAGCCCTGATGTGGCTCTACAGAAAAGGAAGCAAGGCAATCACGACGGTACGCAAGCTGCGCCGGGCATTCCGGGAGATCTGCCTCAATCCGAAATCGACGCTCGACGCCGAGCACTGCCGCCGTCTGGCCATCGGGGCGATGTATGCCTCGCAGCAGGGGGCCTGGCAGAACTCGATGGAGACGGGCATTCTGGACACGCTGCCCGAGATCCTCGGCAACTGGTGGGGCATCGGCTCGACCGGGGAGGCCCGCGAGCAGCTCGACTACCTCTGCGAGAAGGGATTCCGCTACTACTGGCCCACGGTGCTCGAAGCCTTCCAGCTCGAAGATCGTCAGCAACAGGATACGCTGTTCCAGCAGCGGATGACCTCGCAGGAGGACTACGACAAGGCCACCTCGCAGCTGCTCAACCTGCAGCAGACGTGGGACGAGCTGACCTCATGCGGGGTCGTCGCCTCGCGGGAGGAGTTGCTCCGCTACGGCGTGACGGGCTGGGATGCCGGGCGCATCGTCTTCGTGGCACGGGCCTGCTGCGAAATGGGCTACCTCTCCGAAGAGGAGGCGTGGCGCTACATCGACCGGGCCGACGCGCTGGCGCACGAGGCGCTGGGGTCGTGGCACGACCTGGCGATGAGCTACATCATCGGCCGCTCGCTGTGGGGCGGCAAACGGGCCTACAACTCGGTGATGAAGACGACGGCCGACGTCCTGCTGAGCGACCCGAAGAGCCCGTGGGTATGCTACAGGTGGCAATAGGCGGACACGGGGCATGAAGGCCTCACTGAAATACCCGGTCTTCTACCTCTCGCCCGAGGAGCACATGGTCCATGTCTTCTGGCGGGAGGAGGCGGTGACCACACGCCGGCTGCTGACGGAGGCCGGCGGCTGGGCCGGGCAGGAGGTGGTCGATGCCGCGGGGCGCAGGTATCTCATCCGCCGCTGCCGCGAGACGGGGCCGGCCGGACTCAGGGGCCGCATCGGGCCGTGCGAAGAACGCACGGTCCGCTACGAGACCGACTTCGAGGAGGCCGTCCGCGATTGCCCGCTCGCGGAGCTGCAGGAGTGGATCGCCCGCGAGTACCCGCAGTCGGCGTGGTTCGGGGAGGAGCTCTGGCGAGGCCCGGCCGATTTCCGGCGCGCGGTGTTCCGCTGCCGGAGTTTCGAGGAGCTGGCCCGGATGTTCCGCTGCCGTCCCAAAGAGGAGCCCTCGATCCAGCGCGGCCTGCTGCAGTTCCTGGCCGTGGCCGCAGCGGTCGGGCTCGCCATCTGGCTGCTGGCCCGCTACACGTAACCGAAAATTGCAAAAAAACATGAAAATCAAGCACCTGATCGCATTTATCCTTCTGCTCGCCGCCACAAGTTGCGCAAGCGCCCGCAAATCCGCGGAGATCGACCCGGCTTTCGTGGCCTCCGAATCGACCTGGCTCTATCGGGATGCCGAGGTCGTACACCGCCGCCTGAAACCCCTCGAACGTCCGCAGGTGCGCTTCGAGGTGGAACACGCCATCCGGCACGCGGATTCGGTCTGGGTGGTGGTGCGCGTGACGATACCCCACCGCTCGATCCGCCGCGGGGAATGTTTCAAGGCCATGAGCGTTCTCCAGGCCCCCGAGGGGCTTATGGAACTGGGCGAACTGTCGCTCGACTCGGGCCATTTCCTGCCCGACGAAGAAGGAGACGTGGATGTGGCAACCCGTCGCGGACGGATGCAGCACCTCTATCTCTCGTGGCGTTTTGCCTGGGACGAGTGCATGGGGATGAATACCTTCATCGCGCTCTTCGCCAGCCTGACCGACGGCCGGCACCTGTTCGAGTATCAGCCCCTGATGCTGCCGCTTTTCTGGAGCGACGATACGGAGGATGAATTTTTCTGGCCCCGCTCGGCCGGCATTCCCGCGAGCACCCTGCTCGAGCGTTCTCCCTTTGAAAATCGATAACCCCGCAGTTCCATGACACCCCTGCACATCCAACCCCTGCCCGACAGTACTCCCGACGCCGTACAAAAGATCGACGCACTCAACCGCAAGCTCGGATCGTTCATCCACGCACCGCTCAATCTCAAGGAGGTGCTGCGCATGGAGCCGTTCGCCGCCGACCCGGAGGTGGCGCGGGCCGTCGCGGCGACGCTCGACGACTACTCCATCATCCCGACCTCGCCCGAGGAGCGCGAACGCCAACACACGACAGGCCTGCCGAAGGATTACGACATCGTGAGGTTCTGGTACTGCGTGGCGCTTCTCGCCCTTTCGGCGGAGCCGGCAGCCATGCGTTATCTGCTCGTATTGGCGCGCATGCTGATGGTCGAGGATCCCGCGGAACTGTATCTGCTGCGGCGCACCGTCCGCCTGTTGGACGGATTCCCATTTCCCCACCTGCAGGAGCTCCGGAGCCGGATCGAAGCCTTCTACGACACCGTCACGCACCAGCTGGAGGCCTTCCGGTGGCTGGAAGCCGCCGGGATTCCGTGGCCCGAATCATACGAATGGGAGGTCATCGCGCAGTTCTCCTCCGACGGCGAGCCCTATGCCGATCCGGCGGCTCCGAAGGAGGAGCGCCGCAGGCGCGTGGTGCTGAAGCTCCAGCTGACCAGCCCCCGCAGCCTTTACGGCAGCTGTCGTCGGCACAGCAGCTACCAGATCTCGCTCCGCAACGACGACAACACGACGCGCGGCATGTGGAACGAAGGCCACGGCGACCTGTTCATCGACGACCGCCGCGTGATGCAGCAGCAGATGTTCACGCCGCTGCAACTCCCGGAGCTGTTCGACGCGCTGGAGGGGTTCGGCATCCGGCTGGTGCGTAAGCCTGTGATGGTCTACACGAGCCAGGGGATCCGGAGTGCCCACGTACAGGTGTTCCGGATGCTTGAGAATCAGCTCGGGCGCAAACCTTCGGAGGCCGGGCAGGCTGCCGTGGAGGCGCCGGGACTACCGAAGGAGGAGAGCGATGCGGGCGGCACGCCGGACGGAAAGGGGAAATTCCCGGAGGTCGAGCAGGCCGTGGAGGAGGCGCTGGACCTGCTCAAACACGACGGAGACGTGGATGACTCGCTCTGCGAGATGCGCGGCCGCTGGGGCAACGAGGCCGCGGCGCTGCACGACGGGCGGTTCGACCGCATCGTCGAACAGTATGCCTGCCTCCCGCACGAGGAGGGGATGGCGGCGATCGGACAGGAGCTGACCTGCCTCGGATACCGCCTATACGACCTCGACGGCGACGAGATCTACCTGCTGACGCTGCAGCCCGAGGCCCGGGCCGAAGCCTTCGAGCAGGCCTGCCGCCAGGCGGGGCAATACTGCCGGCTGCTCAAGCAGCCCCGGCGCGACCCGGGGATGGCGGCCCGGGAGGTCGATCCCGGGCAGGCGATGCCCTGCGAGGAGGCGCTGTGGCCCGACGACGGGGTCTACATGCTCGACTCGCTGGCGGGCGACTTCTGCAGCGGGCGGTGGAAGGAGCACGGCCGGGAGGAGTGGCAGGGCAACTTCGTCGCCGACCTGCGCCGACGTCCCCTGCAGCCGGTCAAGGTTCGCTGGAAGGGGTTCTGCCGGCTCGTCTACTCCCCGGAACTGGATTTCTACGCCGCTTTCCACTACATTCCGGCCATGCGGTGCTGGATGCTGCTCGGCGGGAAGAACCCGCTCGAGGCCGACGGCTGGAAGCGGCTGTGCAGCGTGCCGATGCCGGGCGATCCGGTCCTCTTCCCGGGCGAACGGCCCCGGTGGCTGGGGCGCTTCCTCTGCTTCGACGACGGGCTCGGCGCCACGGTGCTCACGATGAACGGTCAGGGCGTGGAGCGCGTCCAGCGGCTGCCGCTGCCCAAATCGGACAAGCGCTGCTCGTTCGCCTGCGACGGCCTCGGACGCATCTACGTCGGACGGGGCCGGGAGTACCTCTACCGCAGTGACGGCAAGAGTTTCACGCGGCTCGACTTCGGCGTATCGGAGTACGCGGATATCGACGGTTCGGTGCCCGAAGCGGGCAGCGGGCGCATCCTGACGGTCGCCGCCGGCAACCGGGAGTCGATGGCCCGGATGCTGGAGATCGACCTCGACACCCGCCGGTGCCGGGCCGCCGCGATGCCGAACCTGGATCCCTGGTCGGAACTCCGGCCCTTCGGCGACGGACGGATACTCATTCTGGAGTCATGCGACTCGATGCGGGTAGACTTCGCGCGTATCTGGGACCGCAGGACGGGCGAGGTGCTGCGCCTGCGCCCGGGGATGCTCCGCAGCGACCGGCTCGAGCACATCGGGCGCATGAGCGACGGGCGAGTCGTGCTGACCACGCTCCGCTCCCGCGTGGGGCAGGTCGTACTCTTCCCCACCGACTTCGAAGGCTTCCTCCGCTCGGCCTCCCGGCCGCTGCACATGGCTCCCCTGCAACCCTACGAAGAGCTCTACCCTGCCATCCCGCTCTCGCTGCCCGATCTACCGTAACGTTGAACGGACGATCAGCGGCAGACACTCCGCAATGCAGCGGTCGTACCCCTTCGTCCCTTCGCCGAGTTCGCCGTAGGGGCGAATGTCGGTGTGTATGAAACGTTTGGTCTTGTACTCCTTGCGGATACCGTCGTCCCGGCAGAGAGCCTCTTCTTCAGGCGTCGGCTTGCGGTAACCAAGCAGCAGTTTCTCCATGTTCCAACGGTTGTGCTCGACTTCGGCCATCTGCTCGACCTGTGCAGCAGTCAGCCGCTCGGGAGGCGCCACGCCGAAACCCAGCGAACGTAGCTTGATCTCCACCGAATCGGCGCAATAGAAGTTCGACCACTGCAGCGCTACCGGCAGTTCGTTCCAGCCGCCCTGCAACTCGCCATCCGAAGGACACGACGAGGGTGTCGTGCCGTATGTGCTCTTGAAGGCATAGATGTAATTGACCAACTGTGCCCGGCGCGTATTGCGGCGGTCGAGGTCAAACGGATTGGCCAGCATGCCGAACGGGAAAACGTGCGAATAGCGGTTCTGCTGCTTCTTCCCGCGGCAGTTGTTGAGCAGGTCGAGCAGCGCACTTGAGGTCTCCTGCCGCACGAAAACCGTAGTGCCACGGTCGTAAACCACATCGGGCAGGTAGAGCCCCATGGCCATAGCTTGCGGTGGGAAATTCAGACAGATGGCGATCGACAGCTGTTGCTTGGGATCCTCGGCCCACTCCGCCAGCAACTTTTGCACGGCCGGCGTCTCGGCACGTCCCTTGATAAACTCAAACTCCACGTCGAGAAAATCCGTTCGGGGGCCATACATCCAGTTCGGCGGCAGGATCCGCTCTTCGTCAGGATGTTCCATGTCACGATACAGGCTCGGCGCCAGGTCGAAATAGTGGCGGTAACGGCCACGGAAGAAGTTCATCTCCTCGTCGATCGCGGCATCGATGAACGTAATCCGGCTCTTCAGCCGCCGGTCGCGACAGAAATTCGGAAAATGGAGCAGGTGTGCAGCCTCGACTCCCAGAGCCACCCCCATGCGGCTCATGCCGATGATGACCAGATGGACCGTCCGGTCGCTCTCCCGTGTGACCGGCTCGCGGTCCAACGCCGGATATTCGATCCTGTCATCCCCATCCCCGCAACACCGCTTCACCAGCAGTTTCTTGGCCCACTCCTCGTAGAAGTTGAAAGGGTGAAAGTCGATCTGCTTGCGCCACTCCTCGGCCAGGTCCGAAATCTGGAAAGCAGCATAAGTGGTCTGGTACTCGAAAAGCACCGAAACCGGAATGCGCGGACAATTCGGTTCCCGGCTATGGATCGCCACGATCTTCTGCAGCGAATCGATGTTGAGCGAATCGTGGTCGTACTCGTTCGCCTCGCCGATCAGAAAGATCTCGCGGGCTCGGGTCGTGCAGAGCTTTGCCAACTCCTCGGTCGAATTGCGCTGGGCGTGCAGCACCAGAATACGCCGCTCCTGCCGGGCATCGAGCACCGTGTGGATGCGGTTGCGCACCTTGGCGGCGGGTTGCACGCTCTGAATCAGGATATAGCAATTCCCGTAGCGAGGGTCCGAGCAGATTTGCCGCACGAGCATCGGGACCATCTCGTCGAAACCGATGACCACGACGTGATTCTCAAGCGGATAGGCAATCTCGCCCTCGCGATAGCGTTCGACACGCCGCTCCAACATGTTCGATACCACCGAGATCAGCAGGCCCGTGACGAGCAGCAGTCCCAGAATGGCCACTCCCAGCGAGAACCAGCGCAGTTCGGGCGTGACATTGGCCACGCTGCCCGGATCGATGAACAGGCAGATCAGTTGGAGCAGGCGCCCCATCGGAACATCGCTGCCGCTGGCTCCATGCTGCGAATCGGGTGTCGCCACATCCGAAGGCTCCGGGAAGGAGAAGAACCAGCTAACCAGATAGATCACACAGAAAAAGAGCAGCAGGATGCCGACCAGCCAGGCAAACTGCTTGCGGCCTCGACCCGAAAAGGCCCGGTCGAAGCCCAATGTAAAGAATCGTTTCAGTGAGTTTCCCATGGGTTGCAACTTGGAGATTACGGGCCGAGGGGATTACCTGAGGGACTGGAGTTCCTTTTCCAGCCGGGCCAGTTCCACCTCCCTGCGTTTGGCCGCTATCTCGGGATCCGGGCCAGCCGCCTCACTCTGTTTATCCCGCACCGACCGTTCGTGGCGAACAGCCTCCTGATAGAGCGTCAGTTCGGTCTCCGAAAGCCTTCTGTGGCTTTCGGAACAGATTCCCAGCAACCGCTTGCAGCAATAGCCCAGCCAGCACAGGGCGCATCCGGCAACAAGCACCCAGCCTGCGAGAACAAGCACGCCGAAGCAAACCGGCATGTCATGGCCGAAGACGGCATAGCAGACGATACCGGCCAGAGCCACCAGTGTAACTGCCAACATCCAGAGACGTGTCCGTCTAAACGACCGGGCGGCTGCTTCGAGCCGTTCGGCGAATTGCAACGCATTCGGTTCCATAGGGCGATTATTTGCGAATTTCGAATCCGAGTTTAAGGATCAACTTGAGGGTCTGTACAGCAGTCTGACGGTCGTATTCGCGCTCGGCCTCGGGGAGCTCCTCGTAGGGCACCAGGCAGGGGTGCGTTTTCCGCCTGTCATCGCGCCGCTCGCCCCAGGTCCACCCTTCGGCGAGGCGGCCCTGCGCCCAGACTTCGTGGACGTTGCGGGCCATTTGTTCGGTCAGTTTCCCGAGAGTCTCGGGCAGCTCGACATCCTGCGTGTCGAGCGGTGAAGGGATATAAGTTTCCATGCAATGGTTCGTTTTGCCTGCCCGCAGCAGGACATTTGCCGATGCAAGTTAAGTATTTTTATCCGAATTCGGAATTGCAGGCGCGGATTGGATTGCACGAACGAGATTTTATGCTTAATTTTACTCGGTGTATGCCCGGACGAAAAGTCCCGGTCGCCGGAACCCGCCTCCACCCCACGCCGGAGGCCCCAAACAACCCCCGAATGAAACTGCGCTATTTCATCTCATCATCGCGTTTTTCCCGAAACAGGGAGACGGTCAAGGAGTGCGTACAACAGGTCTGCGCCGAACAGAACATATCCCTGCCCCAAGGTGCCGAAGCCGCGAAATACGACTGCAACCTCGACGACTCGACCCTGCGCGACACCCCCAAACAGAACGAATATCTGGCAACCATCCGCCACGACACGGACCTGTTCATCGCCATACTCGATGCCGCACACATCGGATACTACACCTATCTGGAGATCCTCCATGCCTACAAGTCCTATCTGCTGACGGGATTCCCCATCTGTCTCATACTGGAGAGCAAGCAGCCCGTCGCCTGCTCCAAGGGGCCGACCGACCGTACGCTGGAGAACCTCTCGAAAGCCATCGCCAACCTGTCGGACACCTACGCCCCGGCGGACCGGGCAGCGGGCCGGAACAAAACGGGCGGGATCCCCCACTTCTTGACCGACTACGACAATCCGCTGGCTCCCCGCCCGCTCGGGGAGGTCTGCACGGAGAACATCCGGAAGATCCTGACGAACGAGCGGCTCAAGATGAGGCAATTCGCCAAACCCGGCAGAGAGGTGGGCAGCGAGGAGATCATGAATCGGCGCGGCCGGGTCGAGAACGGGTACATCGGGGAGATCTACTTCGAGCGCAGCGTAGACCGGGAGGAACTGGCCAACCCGACCAGTTCGTTCGTCCTCATCAAGGGGCTGCCAGGCGCCGGAAAATCGCGTGCCCTGCTCCACTACATCCACAACGCGCTGGGCAACCAGCAGATCGTCGTGCTCCACAGCCACAGGGAGTTCGATGCCCTGTTCGATACGCTGTTCTCCGAACGGAACGGATGCTACGAATTCGACGAGCTCGTCATCAAGGAACCCTACTACCTGATCATCGACGAGATCGACAAGTTCTGGCTCAGTTCGGTCCACAACGACGATTTCGTCCGCCGCTGGGAGCGTCTGTGCGACGAGGTGTACACCCACAGCCGACTGCACATCTACGCCACTACCACCCTCGAAGGATACCAGGCCGTCGAACAGGCGATCGAACCACAGAACACCCAGATCATCACGATCGGAGCCCTTGACCCGAACAACGAGGACGACGCCCGGATCATACATTACTTCGGGAACGGAGCCAACCGCCAGTCGCTCACCGTAGGTTTTATCGTCCCCCGGAGACACGACATCGCCCAAACCGTGGACCAGTTGCTGCAAAACAATTATGTACGCGCCTTCTGCATGGCCTACAAAACCGTCTGCACCTTCTCACGCAACAGCCGGCAGCTGCTCCGATACTCGGTCATGGCCACGGCCGAACTGATGGCCATGCGCAACCAGCAGATGGATCCGGACGTCATGGCGGAACAACTGACCGCACTGGCAACCCGCGGAGTCATACGGCTGTTCGATCAGGACGACGAGATCGACCGCATCACCGGCGACTACTTCAATTTTCGTAACAGGGAGGTCATCGAAGGGGTCAATGTGGTGCCGATTCTCCCCAAATGGCTGACCTTCTATTTCGACGACATCCTGCTCACCTGCATCATGGAGCATCCGTCCATCGTCCGGTTCGGGCAGGAGCAGGTCATCGAGCTGATGCTGGCGACGTTCCCCATGACCGAAAGCTATTCAAAGGCGATCACCCGGGCCGAAGACAAGGCAGCCGCATGGCAACAGATTCACGACCGGTATGCGGACCAGATTCTGCACGACCAGGCGATCGACCCCGAAGAGCGGCGCCGCATGCTCTCGGTGCAGATCTCCTATGCCCCCACGTTCGAGACTGCGATCGGGCTGATCGAGACCTACCGGGAGATCTTCCCGCTGACCAGCATGCAGATCGGCGGGCTCTACTCGCATGTACTCACGGCCCGCCGCAACGGGCTCGACCCAAACTCCATGCTTCAGACAATCCGCAAGTACGAGGAGGCGATCTCCGAATACGACCTCTTCTACGTCCAACGGCGCGTACAGCTGTCGGACAGCTACTCCGAAGTTCGCGAACTGGTCGGGTGCATGGCCCCGGAACTGACGGAGCCGCACGGACCGACCATCGACTCCTTTCAGAAATACAGCATCAACGCCCTGCTCTACTGGATCAGCGACCGCGTGAGCGAGGCCGAAGAGTTGGACGACATCATGGCCCGATACGCACGCTGGAACCAGAACAACCCCTCCTGTCCGTTCTCTCTCACAGTCAAGCCGGTATATTCTCTTATCGACAACGCCGACGGGCAGGCGGAGAGACTCGAGGCCATATATGACGCGGCGATCGTACGCCTCAAACCAGCGGCCTTCGCCTCCGACCGTGACCGGCTCCACTTCAAAGCGATCGCCATGGGGCTCCTGATCAAGAACGCCACGGACTACATGCAGGCACGCAGCTTCGTCGAACGGTTGCAACCCGGAGAGATCCACATGTCCTATTTTTCATCGATGATCGCAAAATGGGACTTTAAGGAGAGCGAAGACTTCGAACGGCTGTACGAGGACATCGAACGGCTGAAGGAGCGTTTCGGGATCGAGCTCCACATCAACAGCTACAACTCATTGATCCGCAAGGCCCCGTCGGCATTCATCGCACAACGGATCGTCGCGGCCATGCCATACCGCGACAACTACACGCTGAACCTCTACCTGCAGAAAATCTTCCAGACCTGCATCGCGAGCATCTCGCACGCGAAACAGCATGAGCGCAGACGCACCATACGCACCTCCTACGCCACGGCCTGCAAGACCGTGCAGGAGCTAATTCCGGCAATCAACCCGCAAGGGGTGATCTGCAACCGCGACGGAAAGGTTTCCGACTTCGCGGGCGTATCGCTGGATCCCTTTGCGGTCAATTTCCTCTACCGGATCTTCAAGAACGACCCGCAATGGGTCGATACGACCATACGCAACTGCCGCCCGCTCTGCGAGAACGTACGCTCCAACGAAAACATCCATGCCATCCGCATCCGCGGATGCGACGACTATCCCCGGGCGCTAGAACTGTTCCGGCAATACGAAAAGGCCTGCCTGAAGCCGCTGCTTGCCATGGCCCGGCCCGGATCGCGCCCCATCTGCCCGATCTGTTTCTGCAACATGTTCCGGGTTCTGACCTCGGGCAACAACAAATTTACCCCCGCATACAGGGAGGAGTTCCGGGCGATCTTCGAACAATACCGGCCCTACATCTCCATGAACTCTGACACGGCCTCCTTCTATTATGCCACCTACTTCGAAGAGATCTTCGACGGGCAGGAATCGACGGAGATCGCCCCGGCGTTTGCCGAAGAGATGGAACAATTCCCCCAGCTGAGCTACGTCCCCTACTATCTGCTGATCGGATGCCTCCATAAGATCACTTTCGAGCAGGCCCTTGCCGTCTATGACTTTTTCCACAGACGGGCCGTCGAAACGGGGATCGAAAAGCACATGCCGGACAACAAGAGCATCGTTCAGCTGTGCAAGTACATAAAAACAGACCAGGAACTCATCCGCCTGCAGAGGTACCTGCTCGCCGGGAAGGTCGAGCCGGGCAAAACGGCCGGAAGTGCACTATACAAGCTGTGCAAAGAGCGCCGGATGGGCTACCTGCTCGGCGGGAACAACCGGCAGACCGACAGCGACAGGCTCAAGGGACAGATTGCACACAGCGGAACCGTGGAAGAGATTTTCCGGCTGCTCGACACATATGCCACCGAACACGATGCAACGATCGACATACATCTGTTCGAATATGCCCTGGGAGCCCTTCACGGCCCGGCTTTCCAAACGAGTGCGGCCCGCAGCGAGGCCACGGAGTATCTGAAGCTTCTCCGCGAACGGCATCTGGTACGCTGCACGCAAAAGACCTACAACCAGCTGCTGTCGATCTATTATCCCGAAAAAGAGAAGGTCCGGTTGCTTGCCGAGATGCGCGAACACTGCCCGTTCGACATATACACATATGTAGCCATCGTCACCGACTGGTGTTGCAACACGGAACTCAGGCAGGAGTATTACGACCGCATCATCCGAGAATACGGGGAAAATATCGCCCCCGAGACCTTTTTTACCGCCCTGAAAGTCGAACTCAGCCACGTCATGCAAACGGACAGCCGCGATTTCTCTTTTGCCGTAAAGATCCTGCGTGAAATCGAGCGACGCGGCTACACCATACACCGCAGCGTATTCGACAAACTGGAAAAATGCTGCACATACAATTCGCACGCCCATATCCGCCAGGAATATGCATCGATCGGAGACATCCGGCAATTCATGCTGCTCTACATGCTGCGCTACATTGCTGACGATCAGACATCTGTAATCTATGATGTAGCCGATCGGAACGGGATCGACATCTGACACGGCAAACGTCTCTCTCCGCCCCATCCCGTTCCATTCGACGGCGACCGATCCCCGACCTGGCGGCATCGGAGGCAAGGCCGTCCCCGCAGGAAACACCCCCGTTATCGGCTCGGGTGCGCGACTTCGTATTCGAAGCGATATAGCGCGTGGCGGACCCTGCCGTCTCACGGTTTGGGCCGGACACGATTTGCGGGAAGTGAGGCCGCAACCGGAGTCGCAAGGAAGGACCGGCAGCGGGGAAACCATCGGATTTTTAAATGCAGATACAAACAAAAAGTCTCCACGGAGTACGCGGAGACAACAGGTTAAAAACCTTCGGCCTATAGCCTTATTGTGGTAAGATGTAGAATTCTTACGTCACAAATATAAGCAAAAAGGAGGTTTATTGCAACTTTTTATTTAATTTCACAAAAAAATATCTTCCACATGACTAAAGTATTGGGGCTGGATCTGGGCACGAACTCCCTGGGATGGGCGCTTGTAGACGAATCGGAGAATGGATATGCGCTCTTGGACAAAGGCGTCGCCATTTTTCAAGAAGGGGTTGCACGCGACAAGAACAATGAAAAACCGGCCGTTCAGGATCGGACGGATGCCCGCGCACTACGCCGTCACTATTTCCAGCGACGGCTTCGCAAAATCGACTTGCTCAGGGTACTCGTTCGTTATGACCTCTGTCCACCATTAACCGACGAACAACTCTCCACTTGGCGTCAGAAAAAGCAATACCCGCTCGATGAGGAGTTTCTTCGCTGGCAGCGGACCGACGACAACGAAGACCGTAATCCCTACCACGACCGTTATGTAGCATTGACCGAGCGGCTCGACCTCGAGAATCGCGCACAGCGATGGCTACTGGGACGAGCATTCTATCATCTGGCACAACGGCGCGGATTCCTCAGCAACCGCAAGGAGGCCGGGAATGAAAAGGAAGACGGAACGGTCAAGGAGAGCATCAAGAATCTGTCGGCCGAGATGGAAGCAGCCGGATGCCGGTATCTCGGGGAGTACTTCTACGGGCTCTACCAACATAAGGAGCGGATTCGCGGCAAATACACCTCTCGCAACGAACATTACCTGACCGAATTCAATGCCATCTGTGACCGACAGCAACTGCCCGACAAATGGCGCCGAGCCCTGCATCGTGCTATTTTCTTCCAACGCGACCTCAAATCACAGAAGGGATCGGTCGGCCGATGTACCTTCGAGCCGACGAAAAGCCGGTGTCCCGTTTCACACCCCCGGTTCGAGGAGTTCCGAATGTGGTCGTTTATCAACAACATCCGGGTAACGGGCCCGGATGACGGCACGCCGCGGCCATTGACCCCCAAGGAGATCGAAACGATCCGGCCGCTCTTCTTCCGGAAGAGCAAGTCCTATTTCGATTTCGAGGAGATTGCCCGCAGGATCGCCGGCAAGGGGAAATACGCCTGCAGGGAGGAGCGCATCGAAGCCCCTTACCGCTTCAATTTCGCCCGCACGGCCACCGTGTCGGGTTGTCCCGTCACGGCTTCGCTCATGGACATTTTCGGGAAGGAGTGGCTTCGGGAAATCCGCAGTCTCTATCTGCTCGGCGACGGGAAAACCGAGGAACAGGTGCTGAACGATATCTGGCATGCCCTTTTCTCGTTCAAGGACGAGGAGCGCCTCCGGGACTGGGCCTGTGAAAAACTCCAGCTTTCGGAAGAACAGGCCAAAGCGTTTGCGGCGATCAAACTTCCGCAGGATTATGCCGCCATGAGCCTGAATGCCATCAACAAGATTCTTCCCTACCTGCGTTGCGGTTATCGGTATGACGAAGCAGTTTTCCTGGCCAACTTGCGCGCGGCACTCCCAAAGGAGGTCTACGCAGACGAGGATCGCCGACACAACATCGAGCAGGAGATTGCCTCGCTGCTGCTCGACTACAAGCGGAATCCATACGACAAATTCGATTCGAAGGAGCGTCGCATCGCCGACTACTTCAGCGACCACGGGCTCGATATGTCCCGTTTGGACCGGCTGTACCATCCCTCGAAAATCGAGACCTATCCGGATGCAAAACCCAATGCCGAAGGAATCATGCAGCTCGGATCCCCGCGGACATCGGCCATCCGCAACCCGATGGCCATGCGGGCGCTGTTCCGGTTGCGCGACCTGATAAACACGCTGCTGCGCGAAGGCCGGATCGACCGCGACACGAAGATCCGCATCGAATTCGCCCGCGGGCTCAATGATGCCAACCGCCGCAAGGCCATCGAGCAGTACCAGCGGGAGCGGGAGGCTGAAAATCGGAAATTCGCCGAAGAGATCCGCCGTCAATACTCCGCCGAAACCGGCCGCGAAATAGAGCCATCGGACGACGAGGTGCTAAAATACCGTTTGTGGGAGGAGCAGCAGCACATCTGCCCCTACACCGGCCGGCAAATTCGCATTTCGGACTTCATCGGGGCCAATCCGGGTTTCGACATCGAACATACGCTTCCGCGTGCCCTCGGCGGCGATGATTCTCAGATGAACAAGACTCTCTGCGAAAACCGGTTCAACCGGGAGACCAAACGGGCAAAACTACCGGCCGAACTCTCCAACCATGCCGAAATCATGGAGAGGATCGAATCGTTCGGCTGGCGCGAGAAGGTGGAGAGCTTGCAAAAGCAGATCGAAGCCCAGGTCCGCAGGAGCAAAGGTGCAGCCACCAAGCCCGAAAAGGACAGCGCAATTCAACGTCGCCACTATTTGCAGATGCAACTTGACTATTGGCGCGGAAAATGCGAACGGTTCACCATGACCGAGATTCCCGAAGGTTTCAGTAACCGACAGGGAGTCGATATCGGCATCATCGGGAAATATGCACGGCTCTATCTGAAGACGGTTTTTGACCGGATCTATACGGTCAAGGGCTCCACGACTGCCGCGTTCCGCAAAATGTGGGGCTTGCAGGAGGAATACGTCCGCAAGGAGCGCGTGAATCACATCCACCACTGCATCGACGCCATCACGATCGCCTGCATCGGCCGCCGGGAGTACGACCGTTGGGCGCAGTACGCCGCCGACGAGGACCGATTCAATTACGGAGAAAGCGGCAAACCCCGCTTCGAGAAGCCGTGGCCGACCTTTACCGAGGATGTCAAGGCGGTGGCCGACGAACTGCTTGTGGCCCACCATACGCCCGACAACATGGCCAAACAGACACGCAAGAAGTTGCGGGTTCGCGGCCGGGTCAAGCTGAATGCCGACGGGGAGCCGATCTATCAACAGGGCGACACGGCCCGTTGCCGGCTGCATCAGGAGACCTTCTACGGAGCCATCAAGCGAGAAGACGAAATTCGGTACGTTGTACGCAAATCACTTGCCGATTTAAAGCTGACGGACATCGATAAGATTGTCGACCCGGAAGTTCGTTTGCGTATTGAGAAGGCGGTCAAGGCAGATGGACTTGAAACGGTGAAAAGAACCGATTATACGGTTTGGATGAACCGTGAAAAGGGCATTCCCATCCGCAAGGTGCGCATCTTTGTCGGAAAGACATCCCTAATCCCTCTGGGGGACAAACAACACCGGGACCCGTCCGACAAGGAATATAAACGGAAATATCTTGTCGCCAATGAAGGTAATTATTGCATGGCCATCTACGAGGGGCAGGACAAAAAGGGCAAGCCGAAACGCACCTTTGAACTGGTCAATAACCTCGAAGCGGCCCGCTACTTCAAAGCCGGAGCCGATCGGGAGGCCCGTCCCGACATGGTGCCGCTGGCCGATGCGAACGGATTTCCGCTGAAATGCATCTTGAAGACGGGAATCATGGTCCTGTTTTATGAAAATTCGCCGGCGGAACTTTATGAATGTACTCGCAAGGAGTTGACGAAACGACTATATAAAGTAACAGCAATGGCGGCAGAAGGACGGGTACAATTCCTCTTTCATCAGGAAGCCCGAGATCAGAAAACGCTTACCGCCCTATATGGAGCTGGGGCTTCTCAATTTCGCCAATCCAATCCATCACCGAAATTGCGTCTCAGCGTTTCCAATTTTAACATGTTAGTGGAAGGTTATGATTTCGAACTGACCGTTACGGGCGAAATAAAATTCAAACACGGAAGACCATGCTGAAACGCGCCTTGTTTTTTTCGACCCCCTACTGTCTGAGCCTGCGCAACGGCCAGATGATCGTCCACACGCGCGAGGCTCCCGATCAACGGAAAAGCATCCCGATCGAGGATATCGGCTTCGTGGTGCTGGAGGACCAGCAGACCTCCATCACGCTGCCGCTCTTGAATGCGCTGTCGGACAACAACGTGGCCGTAATTCTTTGTGGAGAGAACCGCATGCCGAACGCCATGTTGATGAATCTGGATTCCAATCGCACGCAAGGAGAAAATTACCGTGCGCAGATCGAAGCAAGCGAACCGCTGAAAAAAGGGCTTTGGAAACAGATCGTCGAGGCCAAGATCCGGAATCAGGCCGCATTGCTGCGGAAATTGGGACGTGACGGGGATAAACTGAAACCCTACTACATGAATGTCAAGAGCGCCGATGCGGACAATCGTGAAGGGGCAGCAGCCAAAATCTATTGGACAGAGTTGTTCGGCAGCGAATTTTACCGCTCCCGCGAAGGTTCTCCGCCAAACAACCTGCTCAATTACGGCTATACGATCCTGCGGGCGGCTGTAGCCCGTGCGATCATGGGATCCGGACTCTTCCCTGCTCTGGGTATCTTCCACCGGAACCGTTACAACGCCTTTCCGTTGGCCGACGATCTGATGGAGCCCTATCGGCCGTTTGTTGACGAAATCGTATACCGTCTTTATACAAACGGCCATATACAGCTAACCAGGGAGGTAAAAGGGGAATTGCTGCGGATTTTGTTTGTCGATACCCTTTTCGACAAGATTGTACGACCGCTTGAGGTAGGTTTAACCTTTACAACCTCTTCCATAGCAAAATGCTTCGCTGGTACACAAAAAAAGGTATCATATCCCCTGTTGGAATAGGACCATGTCAGAAACGCGATTGAATGCCTATCGGATCATGTGGTTGTTTGTCTTTTTCGATCTGCCGACCAATACCAAAACAGAACGGCGTCATGCGGCACAATTCCGCAAAGCGTTGGAAAAGGACGGCTTCACAATGATGCAATATTCGGTGTATGTCAGGCATTGTGCCTCGAAAGAGAACATGCAGGTTCACATCAATCGCGTTCGACGGTCGATGCCTCCGGCTGGATTTACGAGTATTCTGTCTGTGACAGACAAACAGTATGGAGACATTCTCAACTTCTGGGGCAAGAGCGAACGGGCAAAACCGGACATGCCGCAGCAGTTGGAATTTTTCTAAAAAAACAGTATTTTCGTTCTTTGAAATACAAAAAACACATCAAACTCACTTCGACGGAGTTTTCGCGTTCGGTTTTACGACCGGATAAACGACGCAAAACGCTGAAATCGAGTAAATAGCGAACCCGGCGTTGTGGTTTGATGTAGAATTTCAATAAGATACAACGGCGGCGGCGAGCGACAACGGCGGATTCGTGTTGTGGTTTGATGTAGAATTTCAATAAGATACAACCTCTCTGGCTCGCTATGCTTCTGACTATCGGTTGTGGTTTGATGTAGAATTTCAATAAGATACAACATGGTTTGACGGCGAGAATTACCACAATTGGTTGTGGTTTGATGTAGAATTTCAATAAGATACAACTCCCTGCGAGTAGGAGACGATCGGAATGAAGTTGTGGTTTGATGTAGAATTTCAATAAGATACAACCCTGATTCGGGGTAGGCAGGTAACGCCAGGTTGTGGTTTGATGTAGAATTTCAATAAGATACAACAGCGATACCGTTGTACTCCGAGCGCTGAATGTTGTGGTTTGATGTAGAATTTCAATAAGATACAACTGGCCGGCAAGGAGCAGGTGGAGTGCTGGAGTTGTGGTTTGATGTAGAATTTCAATAAGATACAACTATGATCGAGACGTACATCCTCATAGATAGTTGTGGTTTGATGTAGAATTTCAATAAGATACAACAGAGCCGGAGGGAGACTGCATCGGAGAGTAGTTGTGGTTTGATGTAGAATTTCAATAAGATACAACGGTGCGATCGGTAACCCAACCGTACCATGAGTTGTGGTTTGATGTAGAATTTCAATAAGATACAACTGTACGGTCAGTGACCCAACCATACCAGGAGTTGTGGTTTGATGTAGAATTTCAATAAGATACAACCGTCCAAGACTGGCTGCGAAGGCAACCGATGTTGTGGTTTGATGTAGAATTTCAATAAGATACAACCAGGTTGCCAGGGGCAGGACCATTCAGCATGTTGTGGTTTGATGTAGAATTTCAATAAGATACAACGTAGCACTCGTGCGGTTCCTCCACGCCATAGTTGTGGTTTGATGTAAAATTTCAATAAGATACAACGGCGCAGCAGAAAGCAGACACGACCTACAGTTGTGGTTTGATGTAGAATTGGTTTACAAAGCACACAAAGAACTTAAACATCATGCAGGGGAGAATTAATAAATTCCGGTAGATCGAAAACGAGATGATTTGACCTGTAAAATATGAACAGATACCTTTAGCGTCTTGTCATTATCATCTACTATGCCGTCAGCACCCTGCCGATACGGCGCATCTCGCGGCTGATATTCGCCTCGGAGGTCTTCACATAGCGTCGTGTCATGTTCGTATTCGTATAACCCGGAATCTTGGCGATAATGTCGATCGGCATCCCGTATTCGCCAAAATAAGGTACGATATTCGCAAATCAGCTTCAAATGCCGGACATCCATATTCGGATTCCGGCGCAGAAAGACATGGCGCATGCCCGCCACGCCGTTCTTGGCCTCCTGCTCAAGGTCATCGGGATGGATCCGCCCCCGCATAACCGCCCTGCGGATCGCTGAAAAGCGCCCGGTGAAACTCCGACTCGTAGACGTGTTCGCCGCGGTGCAGGCCGAAGACCGAAACGGCACACCCGAACAAAAGGACCGACGTGGAGAGTACGGCGATGTGGCGGTCGAGCGCGACGGGATCGAGATCCTCCTCGCCGAATCGCCGGCTGGCCTGCAGTCCGGCATATGGTCTTTGCGGGGCATCTATTCAGGTCGGAGATTGTGGAGGCAAAGATTATAAATCGGAAGCTATTCCCGGTTGAAAAAGCACCATTTGAGACCTCACACAAGACAGGCGGCAGGGACTTGCGAATCCATAAGGATCTCCGCCTTACAGCTCGGACTCCTTTCGGTGCAATCGACCCACTCGCCGGACAAGCCCCGGCATGCGCCTCCGCTCGGGACAAACGACGCACATGTCAAAAAACAACCCCGCAAGCCCCAATCATGGAGAATTATTTTCTACTTTTGCCTGCAAAACAATCAGTTCGAATTTATGATTCAGCCTGCATCGAAAACCGCAAGGATTGCCTATTCCCTCATTGCGGGTATAATGATTATCCTCTTCTGGAGAAACATCGGCTTTGCGACAACACTTCTCGATATGCCGGGCAGCTCTATTCTCGGGCTGTCGATCAAGGCGTTACTCCTGACTCTTGCTGTCCTCATCCTGACGACAGTCGTCGTCAAGCCGAAAGAAGCGTTTTCTTTTCTCGGGCTGAGTGGAAACATGCTCAAGGGATTCGGAATCGCACTCCTTTGCGTGCTCCCCCTGTATCTTGTATTTCCTTTCTTCGGCAGCCTCAATACAGAATTGACATTCACCGTGTTTTATGACCGATGCATCCTTACCGGGTTCAAGGAAGAGCTGGTGTTCCGGGCGCTTATGTTCGGTTTGCTTTTCCGATATGCAAAAACAGGATTCTTCTGGGCTGTCATATTGCCGGCCCTCTACTTTGGCTCCGTACATCTCTATCAAGGACACGATGCCCTTTCGTCGCTCGCCGCTTTCGGTGTAACCTTCATCGGCGCACTCTATTTCAGCTGGATGTACGTCGAGTGGAATTTCAACATATGGATTCCGGTCGGATTGCACATACTGATGAACGGAGCCTGGCATATTTTCATTATGGAGGGTACGGAGGTCGCGGCGGGTGGCCTGATATCCAATATGGCCCGAATAGTCAGCATGGCATTGGCTATTGCCATTACAGTCTATTACCACAAAAGGAGAGGAGAAAAAGTCCTTGATTATCCCATTTGGAAGTTCTAAATTGCGGTCTGCTTTCGGTCCGGGCAGAACAGCTACGATGAAAGCGTAAAAGGATTGCCGCCTTTTGCCTCAACAGGAGTGGGAAAATGAAAGAAAAAACCTTGCATATCAGCGATATACAAGGCTTTTTACTTTCTATCGGGGTTTCTTTCTGGCCCCCTCTGGAGCGGAAAACGGGACTCGGACCCGCGACCTCAACCTTGGCAAGGTTGCGCTCTACCAACTGAGCTATTTCCGCATTGCTCGATTGCGAGTGCAAAGGTAGGCAAAAAATCCGAATCTCCAAATTTTTTCTGAAAAATCCCGAAATTTTCTCTCCGGAGAGACGGCAACCGGCCGTTTCGGAGCCGGACCGTTCCGCCCCCGAAGCCGGGTTGCCGGACAAAAAACAGCGGTGAAGCGCATTTTGCGTTCGAAATCCGTCGCCGATGTGCTATCTTTGCCGTAATGAAAAACGCGATCAAACTCTTTTCCGCGCTGGGGGAGCACCTGCGCACGTTCGGATGCGACGACACGAGCCGCCGCGTTATCGCCCAAGCGTGCACGGAGAACGGATGGTTCACCCCCGACGACATCCGCCGTGCCGTGAAGGCCCTGTGCGACGAAATGCTGCAGGAGGAGACGCTCGGCCGATGGCTGGAGCTCTACCCCACGCTCCCCGTCGCGAAGCCCCGCCGCGTGCTGGTCATCATGGCCGGCAACATCCCGCTGGTCGGCTTCTTCGACCTGCTGTGCGTCGTGGCAAGCGGCCACCGCTGCCTGGTCAAGCCCTCGGCCAAGGACTCCGCACTGATGCTCCACGTCATCGGGCAACTGCTCGACATCGATCCCGAAACGGCCGTCGAACAATACGACGGCACGGCGCCTGTCGATGCCGTGATCGCCACCGGGAGCGACAACGCCAACCGCTACTTCCGGGCCCGCTATGCCGGGATTCCCGCCCTGCTGCGCGGAAGCCGGCAGTCGGTGGCCGTACTCTCGGGCTCGGAGAGCGCAGCCCAGCTGGCCGGGCTGGCCGACGACATCTGGGCCTACTCGGGTCTGGGATGCCGCAACGTCTCGCTCCTGTTCCTGCCCGAGGGCTACACGCCGCAGCTCCACACACCGCCGATGCACCCCGGATACCGCAACAACTGCCGCCAGGCCCGGGCGCTGCTTACCATGCAGGGAAGAACGTTCCTCGACTGGGGCGACTCCGTGGCGGTCGAACAGGAGGAGTTCCCCCCGATGCTGAGCCAGGTTGCCTGCGCGCACTACCGCTCGACGGACGAGGTGGCGGCATGGCTCGCCCGGCACGACGAACGCATCCAGTGCGTCGTTACCGAATGCCTGCCCCACAGCCGCCGCGTAGCGTTCGGGCAGGCCCAGTCGCCCGCCCTGACCGACTACCCCGACGACCGGGACGTGATGGCATGGCTTGCCGGGTTGGGATAAATTTCTATTTTTGCAAAGAGAAAGACCTTTAATACAGTATCACAATGTCGATGGTATTCCGATTCCGGATGTTGAGCGACGAGAACGACCACTTCGTACGCGACTACGAGGTGATGTACGACACGACGCTGCTCGAATTCCACAACTTCATTCTCGACTCGCTGGAGTACGAGCCCTGCATGGCATCGTTCTTCACGGCGGACGACCGCTGGGAGAAACAGCGCGAATTCACCCTCATGGAGATGGGCGACAGCTCGGGCGAAGGGCCCGAAACGATGGAGAGCATCCGCCTGGGGCAGATCATACACAACCTCCGCGACCGGCTGATCTACCTCTTCGACATGTTCGGCGACCGGGCCTACTACCTCGAGCTCACGGGGGCCTACGAGGCCGACCCGCAGGCCTCCTACCCGCGCGAGATCTACGCCGTGGCCGAGGCTCCGGACCAGTACGACCCCTCGAAGAACCGCGAAGACGAGGATGAGGGTTCGGCCTTCGAGGAGATGATGGGCGACTTCAACGACTTCGAGGGCGACGACAACTACGACGATGAGTATTAAGCGCCTGCTGGTCATCGTCGGGCCGACCGGTTCGGGCAAGACGGACCTGAGCATCCGCATCGCCCGCCGTTACGGCGCGCCGATCCTCTCGACCGACTCGCGGCAGTTCTACCGCGGAATGCCGGTCGGCACGGCGCAGCCCACCGCCGAACAGCTGCAGGCAGCCGAGCACCACTTCATCGCCGACCGCGAAATAGACCGGCACCTCAACTGCGGGGCCTACGAGGCGGAGGCGCTGGCGCGTCTCGAAGCGCTCTTCGCCACACACGACATCGTGGTGGCGGTCGGCGGCTCGGGGCTCTATGTCCGGGCGCTGTGCGAAGGGATGGACGACCTGCCGTCGGCCGACGAGGCCCTGCGCGAGCGGTTGAACACGCGACTGCGCGAGGAAGGGATCGAATCGCTCGCCGACGAGCTGAAGCGGCTCGATCCCGCCTATTGGGAACAGGTGGACCGCAGCAACCCGGCGCGTGTGCTCCGGGCCCTGGAGGTCTGCCTGCAAACGGGACGACCCTACTCGTCGCTCCGCACGGGACGGCAGCGCACACGACCGTTTGCCGTCACGAAGATCGGCATCGACCTGCCCCGCCCCGAGCTCTACGCACGCATCGACCGGCGGGTGGAGCTGATGATCGGCGAAGGACTCGAGGAGGAGGCACGGCGGCTCTACCCGTTCCGGCACCTCACGGCGCTGCAGACGGTCGGCTACCGCGAATTTTTCGAATACTTCGACGGTCGCATCACGCGCGACGAGGCGATCGAGCTCATCAAACGCAATTCGCGCCGCTACGCCAAACGGCAGCTCACGTGGTTCCGGCGCGACCCCGCGATCCGCTGGTTCGCCCCGAACGACGACCGGGCGATCCTCGACTACATCGACAGTACGGCGGCCGTACCGGCGGCCTCCGGCGAAGAGTAACCGACAGGACGGTCACCACGGAGCTCGCCTCTGAAAAAGCCTCCCCGAATACGGGTCTATAACGGGTGCGCCGGACACGGAAAGGGACTGCAAGCCGGAGCAGGAATCCGGAGTGCCGGCTCGAATCCGGCTCGGCTTCCAGCCAAGGAGCGGGTCGGAGATCGCAGCTGCAGGTGCAAATCCCGGCTTCGGAACACGAATCGGCAACGGTTCCAACGCCGGGATTTTGCGGATCGCAAATTATTTCGTACTTTTGCCGACGTCTTCCCCGCGGAAGGCTGCGCCCGGATGGTGGAATCGGTAGACACGCCGGACTTAAAATCCTGTGGCCAGCAATGGCCGTGCCGGTTCGATCCCGGCTCCGGGTACAATAAAAAGAGTTAAGTATTGAATAATCAATCACTTAACTCTTTTTATTTTTGAGGTTGTTCCCAAATTGTTCCCAATGATTCTGTATCAAACTGCCTTTAGGAGTTTGTGATATTTTTCAATAAGTCTTGTACTGCTGAGCCATTTTCGAATAACAACTCATTCAAAAGAGGAGAATAACATTGCTTTGTTAATCTTTGATTGACAGACCTATAGATAAAATGTAAGGCTAAAACTTAATTCTAATGACTCTCCAAAAAATGAAATAGATACAGTAAAATTAATTACCTTTGACAGAAGATTATAATGGATATGTCAAGGATTCTGATTATAGATGACGAGAGGCAACTACGCAAATTATTGGCTCGCATCATAAGTCTTGAAGGTTATGAAGTTCTCGAGGCCGACGATTGCACCCACGGCATGAAAATGCTCTCGCAATATGATTTCGAAGTCGTATTGTGCGATGTCAAGCTGCCCGATGGCAATGGGGTCGAGCAGGTAAGCAAAATAAAGCAAGCAGCGCCTTTAACCGAGGTAATCCTGCTCACGGCCTACGGCAATATTCCCGATGGCGTACAGGCTATTAAGAACGGTGCTTTCGACTACATCACAAAAGGCGACGATAACAATAAGATCCTGCCGCTTTTGAGCCGTGCAGTCGAAAAATCCGAACTGCAGAAACGATTGGCCAGATACGAAACAAAAAACTCGGCCGAATACTCCTTTGACCGCATCATAGGCTCTTCTACTGCCATGCGCCAGGCCGTAGAGCTGGCACGGAAAGTGGCCGGAAGCGATACATTTGTACTTCTCACCGGCGAAACGGGAACCGGCAAGGAGGTCTTTGCCAATGCCATCCACCATGCCAGCGCACGTGCCAAAGAGGCTTTTGTCGCCGTAAACTGTTCCGCATTTTCAAAAGAGCTTCTTGAAGGCGAACTATTCGGACACAAGGCGGGAAGTTTTACCGGTGCCAGCAAAGATAAAAAGGGATTGTTGGAGGAGGCCGATGGCGGCACATTGTTCCTTGACGAAATAGGTGAAATGCCGATAGATCTGCAGGCCAAACTGCTGCGTGTACTCGAAAACGGCGAATTCCTGAAGATCGGCGAGACACGCCCCAAACGTGTCAACCTGCGTGTAATTGCCGCTACAAACCGAGACTTGGAAAAGGAAATTGGCAAAGGGAACTTCCGTGAAGACCTTTATTTCAGACTGTCGGTTTTCCGTATCCATCTTCCCGCATTAAATGACCGGCCTGAAGATATCGAAGAGTATATCCGTTTCTTCGTCGAGCAATTTACCCATAAGATGGGCAAACGGATCGATCGGATTGACAAAGAATATATTATTGCCATGAAACAACATGTGTGGCATGGGAATGTACGAGAACTCCGGAATGTCGTTGAACGCAGCTTGATCATGACAGATGGAAATACGATTACCTTAGACGCCTTGACGCCCGACTTCAAGATAGCTCAGCAGTCAGGTGCTTCCGACTCGCTCGCACTTGAAGATGTGGAACGCAAGCATATTCTGAAGGTTATGGAATACACGTACGGCAACAAGGCTGAAGCAGCACGTTTGCTGGGAATAGGTATCGCTACTTTATATCGCAAACTGGAGAATTATGGCATAAAATAGTTATCATCCTATCATTTTGATAGAGGAGGCTTATCAATATGATAAGCCTCCTCTATTTTTTATTTCCGGCAACCATATCCAATATGTTGTTAATCAACATAATAAATGCGTGTAAAAGATGTTGGCATCCAGTTCGCAATACTATGGTACAGACTCAAATTACAAAAGCAATGAATGGAAGTTTAATGTTCTTAGCCATGTTAGCCTTAGGGGCGTTGTGCTATTGGTTTTACTACAAATGTGTGGATTGGTTTGAAAAAATCTAAAACGCAAGATTATGTTTACAGGACTTTTAATATTGAGCTTATTTATATTCATCTACCTGATGTATGTGCTCATTAAACCCGAAAAATTCTAAGTGCAAAAAACATTTATTAAAGTATAAATAAATGAATACAGAAATTTTAGGTATAATTCTACAATGGGTCGCTTTAGTGGCTCTCAGCTATCCATTGGGACGATACATTGCCAGAATATATAAGGGGGAACATACCTGGCTCGACTTCATGGTCCCCGTAGAACGATGGGTCTACAAATTATGTGGAATCCATCCGGATGAAGAGATGAACTGGAAACAGTTCCTGAAAGCATTGCTTACTATCAATGTGTTTTGGTTTATTTGGGGAATGGTGCTGCTGACATGCCAAGGCTGGCTTCCCCTTAACCCAGACGGGAATGGTAGCCAGACTCCCGATTTGGCGTTCAATACGACGATCAGCTTTATGGTGAACTGCAATCTCCAGCATTATAGTGGAGAATCAGGACTCACTTACTTTACACAACTGTTCGTTATCATGCTCTTCCAGTTTGTCACCGCGGCTTGCGGCATGGCGGCACTGGCAGGTATTATGAAAGCTCTCGCGGCCAAAACTACAAAGACTATCGGTAATTTTTGGGTTTTCATGACAAAGAGTGTAACCCGAATCTTAATGCCGCTTTCTTTGCTGATAGGCATTTTGCTGGTAATCAACGGCACCCCAATGTCTTTTGACGGCAAGCAAACGATCACAACGCTTGAAGGCAATGAACAAGTAATCAGTCAAGGTCCCACAGCTGCTATAGTTCCTATTAAGCAACTCGGCACGAACGGAGGAGGATACTTTGGTACAAATTCCTCGCATCCACTTGAGAACCCCAATGCCTTCACAAATATCCTGGAATGCTGTTCTATACTGATCCTGCCGATGGCCATGGTGTGGGCCGTCGGATTCTATATTCGCCGCAGGAAACTGGCTGCATGGATCTTCGGTGTGATGCTCTTTGCCTTTACGGTCGGCATATGCGTGTCCGTTCCCCAAGAGATGAGCGGTAATCCCCAAATTGACGAAATGGGTATTGCTCAAGATCTAGGCTCAATGGAGGGCAAGGAGATCCGTATAGGCTCGGGTGCTTCGGCCATGTGGGGTATGGTGACCACCGTTACTTCCAACGGATCCGTAAATTCAATGCATGATAGCCAGACTCCACTCAGCGGAATGCTCCAAATGCTCAATATGCAGATCAACTGCTGGTTTGGCGGTGTTGGTGTCGGCTGGATGAACTACTTTGCTTTTCTGATCATTGCTGTATTCATTAGCGGTCTGATGGTCGGAAGAACACCCGAATTCCTCGGCAAGAAAGTGGAAGCCCGGGAGATGAAAATCGCGACACTGGTTGTGCTCATGCACCCGTTACTGATCCTGGTTGGGACAGGCATCGCGTCGGCCATCGCTGCAAACAATCCGGGAATCGGGTGGCTCAACAACCCTTCGTTCCATGGATTAAGCGAGATGCTCTATGAATACACCTCTTCGGCAGCCAACAACGGATCAGGATTCGAAGGTTTGGCTGACAATACGCCATTTTGGAATATTTCAACAGGGATTGTACTGATTATGGGGCGTTATTTCCCAATCATAGGACAGATTGCCATTGCCGGTTTGCTTGCCTCAAAGAAGTATATTCCTGAAAGTGCCGGTACGTTGAAAACGGATACGTTTACCTTCTCGCTTATGACTTTTGTGGTGATTATTATTGTAGCTGCGCTCTCATTCTTCCCGGCTTTGGCTTTGGGGCCGATTGCAGACTATTTAAGTTTTTAATTGTGAAATGATAAGATGAAAAAACAAATCAATACTGCGCTGTTTGATAAACAGCTTCTGAAAACGAGTTTCGTGGAGTCTTTCCGGAAACTCGATCCCCGGAAGATGATCAAGAATCCGATCATGTTCACGGTGGAAGTCGTAACGGCCGTCATGCTGTTGCTGCTGATCTATATTGCTGTCTCGGGAGACGATTCACAGGGGTCGTTCTGGTATAATCTGGTCGTCTTTGCGGTGTTGTTGCTGACGGTGCTCTTTGCCAATTTCGCAGAAGCGATTGCCGAGACCCGCGGCAAGGCACAGGCGGATTCGCTCCGGAAAACCCGGGAGGAGACCCCTGCGAAACTGGTTGCCGGCAATGGGAAAACCAGAACCGTCAGCAGTTCGGAATTAAAACGTGGAGATGTTTTCGAGTGCGTGGCGGACGATACGATCCCGGCCGACGGCGAGATCATCGAGGGACTGGCCTCCATCGACGAAAGTGCCATCACGGGAGAATCGGCTCCAGTGATCCGCGAAGCGGGCGGCGACAAGAGTTCGGTGACGGGCGGAACGAAGGTCCTTTCCGACCGCATTCTGGTCAAGGTAACCGCCCAGCCCGGAGAGAGTTTTCTTGACAAGATGATCGCACTGGTGGAGGGCTCTTCACGCCAGAAGACCCCCAACGAGATTGCTCTGACGATTCTGCTGGCAGGCTTTACCCTTGTTTTCGTCATCGTCTGCGCCAGTCTGAAACCCTTTGCGGACTACATCGGCACCAACATCACGATTGCAGCCTTCATCTCGCTGTTCGTCTGTCTAATTCCGACGACCATCGGAGGCTTGCTGTCGGCGATCGGCATTGCCGGAATGGATCGGGCCCTGCGGGCCAACGTAATCACCAAATCGGGGAAGGCCGTGGAAACGGCCGGGGACATCGACACGCTGTTGCTGGACAAAACCGGAACCATCACCATCGGCAACCGGAAAGCGACCCGCTTCTATCCCATCCAGGGCGGCGATTCCGGGGTATTTGTCCGGATGTGCGTTCTCTCCTCCGTCGCCGACCAGACCCCGGAAGGTAAATCCATCGTGGAACTCGGTTCGAAGCAGGGCATCAAAGTGGAGCCTCGGGAGATGGTAGGCATACGGATGGTTCTGTTTACGGCCGAAACCCGCTGTTCGGGCGTGAACATGCCGGACGGCACCCGCATCCGCAAAGGGGCCACCGAAGCGATCCGGAAAATCGTTACCGACGCCGAGCACACCTTCCCGCAGGAGGTCGACGGCATCGTCCAAAGTATCTCGGCCAACGGCGGGACGCCGCTGGTGGTCTGCTCCGACGAACGGGTGCAGGGTGTCATCGAATTGCAGGACATTATCAAGACCGGCATCCGCGAGCGTTTTGAACGTCTGCGCAAGATGGGTGTAAAGACCGTAATGGTGACAGGCGACAACCCGCTTACCGCAAAATATATTGCAGAAAAAGCAGGCGTTGACGACTTCATAGCCGAAGCCAAACCCGAGGACAAGATGGAATACATCAAGCGAGAGCAACAGGCCGGGAAATTGGTCGCCATGATGGGCGACGGCACGAACGATGCTCCGGCTCTCGCACAGGCCGATGTGGGCGTAGCCATGAACAGCGGAACACAGGCTGCGAAGGAGGCCGGAAACATGGTCGACCTTGATAACGACCCGACCAAACTGATTGAGATCGTAGAGATTGGCAAACAGTTGCTCATGACCCGCGGAACGCTGACCACGTTCTCCATAGCCAATGACGTGGCCAAATACTTTGCCATTGTGCCGGCACTGTTTATATCCTCGATTCCGTCGTTGCAGGCCCTTAATATAATGCACCTTCATTCACCCGAAAGTGCCATTCTGTCGGCGGTGATATTCAACGCGATTATCATTCCGCTGCTGATTCCGCTGGCACTGCGTGGCGTGACATATAAACCGATCGGGGCATCTGCTCTGCTGCGCCGCAACCTGTTCATCTACGGATTGGGCGGTATCGCCGCCCCGTTCCTGGGAATAAAACTGATAGACATTTTAATTAGTGTATTTTTTTAATTGAAGAACAGTCATGAAAAATTTATGGATATCGCTTAAATTCACCTTGGTGATGTGTGTGATACTCACCATCGGATATGTACTGGTACTGCGCCTGACAGCCACGGTTGCTTCCCCAAATGATGGAGAAGCTCCGGTTGTGGAACTGAACGGGAAAGTTGTAGGTGCAGCCAATGTCGGACAGGCATTCACCGACAGCATCTACTTCTGGGGCCGCCCATCTGCCGTTGATTATAACGGCGGTGGTTCGGGTGGAAGCAACAAGGGTAGCAACAATCCAGAATATCTGGCTGAAGTAGAAACGCGTATTGACGCCTTTTTGAAAGCTCATCCCTATCTCGAAAGGAAAGATGTTCCGGCCGAAATGGTTACGGCCAGTGGTTCGGGACTGGATCCGGACATCTCTCCCCGTGGAGCCGAGGTACAGATCCGGCGTGTAGCCGAAGCCCGAGGAATGTCGGAAAATCAGGTTCGGAAAATTGTGGAGAAAATCCTCCAAAAACCTTGGCTGGGTCTTTTCGGAACATATAAAATAAATGTTTTGAAACTTAACGTCGCTCTTGATGAAGCTCAAAAATGATTAATCAGACTTTGAAGATGCTAATTTTGCTGGAGTATTTTCTTTCTACATGTAATTGAACCGATGTATAACGACACGCGACAAAGTGCTCAGCATTTCCTCGATCTGATTAAACAATCTCATCGAGGTAAGTTTAAGGTCTACATCGGCATGAGTGCCGGTGTAGGCAAAACTTATCGTATGCTGCAAGAAGCCCATCAACTATCCGATTCTGGAGTTGACATCCGGATCGGATATGTTGAAACACACAGGCGGGTGGAGACGGAGGTTTTGGTTGAGGGGCTCACATTAATTCCTCGAAGGAAACTTTTCTATAAAGGGAAGGAACTTGAGGAGATGGATACGCAGACAATCATTAATCAACATCCAGAAATTGTCATAGTAGATGAGTTGGCACATACCAATATCGAAGGGAGTCCGAATCCCAAACGCTGGCAAGACGTCATGCAGATACTGGATGCAGGTATCAGCGTAATCTCTGCCGTCAACATACAGCATTTGGAAGGGATCAATGAGGAAGTACAGACTATTACTGGAGTAGAAATCCAAGAACGTATTCCAGACAGCGTGTTGGCCATGGCTGACGAGGTGGTCAATATCGACTTGACGGCCGATGACCTCATAGAGCGGTTAAAAGCGGGTAAGATTTATCGGTCCGACAAGATAGCATCTGCGTTGGGAAATTTTTTCACGTATGACAACCTGCTTCAGCTAAGAGAATTGGCCCTAAAAGAGGTTGCTATGCGAGTCGAAAAGAAAGTAGAGACTCAGGTCGTTACCGAGGGTAAACTCTATCATGAATATTTGATGGCCGTGATTGACTCCTCCGAGAAACGGGCTCGCCGGGTAATCCGGAAAACAGCCCGCTTGGCAACCCACATGAATGCTGCATTCATTGTATTATATATCCAGTCAGACAAAGAAGACATGAATCGTATCCCGTTGGCAAACCAACGTTACCTTATCAATAATTTTAATCTTGCGTCGGAATTAGGTGGAGAAGTTGTGCGGGTACATTCCAACCGTTATATTGAAACGATCGTGAATGTATGCCAAGAACGTAAAATCAGTACTGTCTGTATTAGTGTCTCACGGTTTTCACTATATTCGTTGTTTGTAACAGCTCTCAGGTTTCGGTATTTGTTAAATAGACTGGCCAAACTCAATGTGGATTTAATTATTTTATCGTAATGAATATTCGTAACAGACTGACATTAGGTATTGGAGTATTGTTCATACTGATTCTTTTGCTGGGGCTACAGTCGGTCCGATCAGTACGACAACTTTCCGTGGCATCGAAAGACATCCTTGCGGATAACTACAATTCGGTTCATTATGTGGAGGAGATGTTACGCTCTTTGGACTGTTTCTCGCAGGACTCCGCATCGCGAGGCATTTTAATAAGCAGTTTGGAACTTCAGCAACAGAATATTACTGAGGTAAACGAAAAAGAGGTAACTGCAGCACTAACCCAAAAAATCGATGCGCTGACGGATTCCGTTTCCATCACCCAGATCCAGGCGATTCGCGATGACCTCTATCGGATCATGGAGCTGAACATGAATTCGATACGCTCCAAAAGCTCGGATATGGAATCCCGTGCCGAGGGTGCGGTCCAGTGGCTTACCATATTGTCTGTATTATGTATCCTGCTGGCGGCGATATTTCTGATTCGCTTTCCGGCTATTATTTTGCGTCCGATTGATAAGCTCAAACAGGGCATCACTCAGATTGCAAATCATAATTACGAAGAACGACTCGATTTCGGCGACAACAAGGAGTTCCGGGCCGTTGCCGCCTCATTCAACGATATGGCCTGCAAGCTGTCGGAATACCGCCGCAGCTCTCTCGACCGACTTATGACCGAGAAGAAACGTATCGAAGCCATCGTAAATAGTCTGCACGAGCCGATCATAGGCCTGGACTCGGAGCGAAACATTCTTTTTATGAATGACGAGGCCTTTTCGATCCTAAACCTCAAACGGGACAATATCATTGGACGCAATGCCGCCGAAATAGCTTTGAACAACGACCTGTTAAGACGGCTCATTCGGGAGGTATACGCGGAAAACGACGGCAACCATGAACATGAACCCCTGAAAATCTATGCGGACAACAAGGAGAGCTATTTCCAGATGGACAATATTCCGCT
>ERZ827197.602-NODE-602-length-39806-cov-4.854570_pt1 | contig 39806 bp, 37 predicted proteins | sample MGYA00519867_ERZ827197 | MGnify/ENA primary metagenome ERZ827197 (study PRJEB31778, sample SAMEA3449278) | human gut metagenome | biome: human gut; feature: human-associated habitat; material: faeces | place: United Kingdom | collected 2010/2012 ...
CCTGGTGTTGCATCTTTAACAGTAGCAACGATTGTATCGCCGATGTTTGCATATCTTCTTGTAGAGCCACCCATAACACGGATGCAAAGTAACTCTTTTGCGCCGGTGTTATCAGCAACTTTCAGTCTACTTTCCTGCTGAACCATGTTATTCCTCCTTCACCGCTTCCGCGGTTTCTTACAAACTTAATATTCGCGTGCTAATTTATTTAGCTCTTTCTACGATCTCAACAAGTCTCCATCTCTTGTCCTTGGACAGGGGTCTTGTCTCCATAACTTTTACGATATCGCCAATGTTGCACTCGTTATTCTCGTCATGCGCCTTCAGCTTGTAGGTGTCCTTTACGATCTTTTTGTAAAGGGGATGCTTAACATGCTCTTCGATTGCAACTACAATAGTTTTATCCATCTTATTACTGATAACCTTACCAGTACGTGTTTTTCTCAAATTTCTTTCCACGGTTTGATCTCCTTTCTACGCACCCACGCGTTACGCTCTAGCCTTCTCGGTGATAACAGTCTGAATACGTGCAATGTTTCTTCTAACTTCTTTGATTCTTGCAGTATTATCTAACTGATTGGTTGCGTTCTGGAATCTCAAATTGAAAAGTTCTTTTTTAGCGTCTACTAACTGTGCATTTAAATCTGCAACAGACTGTGTTTTTAATTCTTCTAAATATTTACTAGTTTTCATTTGATACACCGCCTTCTAAATCCGCACGAGAAACTACTTTACATTTGCAAGGTAATTTGTGTGTAGCAAGACGTAATGCTTCTCTAGCTACGTCTTCCGGTACACCGGAGATTTCAAATAATACACGACCTGGTTTAACAACGGCTACCCAGTACTCAAGGGCACCCTTTCCTTTACCCATACGAACACCCATAGGTTTATGAGTTACAGGTTTCTCTGGGAAAATCTTGATCCAAACTTTACCACCACGTTTGATATATCTTGTCATAGCAACACGGGCTGCTTCGATCTGGTTTGCTTTAATCCAGCAAGGTTCCATTGCTACGATACCATACTCACCATAAGTAAGTTTGTTACCTCTTGTAGCTTTACCAGCCATAGAACCACGGAACTGTTTTCTATGTTTTACTCTCTTTGGCATTAACATAATTACTGAGCTCCTCCTTCCTTATTAGCCTTTGTAGGAAGCACTTCGCCACGGTAGATCCAAACCTTAACGCCTACTTTACCGTAAGTGGTATCTGCCTCTGCGAATCCATAATCGATATCTGCACGAAGTGTCTGAAGCGGAATCGTTCCTTCAGAGTAGAACTCTGTACGGGCCATATCAGCTCCACCAAGACGTCCTGAGCAGGAAGTCTTAATTCCCTTTGCACCGGTCTTCATTGCACGGCCCATGCAGGACTTCATTGCTCTACGGAAAGAAACACGGTTCTCAAGCTGTAAAGCGATGTTCTCAGCTACTAACTGAGCGTCACGATCTGGTCTCTTTACTTCTTTGATATCTACAACTAACTTCTTATCTGTAAGTTTCTGAACTTCTGCCTTGATCTTTTCGATCTCAGCGCCGCCCTTACCAATTACAACACCTGGCTTAGCTGTGTAAATGATAACCTTCACACGATCTGATGCTCTTTCGATCTCAATCTTAGAAACACCAGCTGCGTATAATTTTTTCTTCAGAAATGTTCTGATATTGTAATCTTCTACTAAGTAATCAGCGAAATCTCCATCTGCATACCATTTAGAATCCCAATCTTTGATAACGCCGACTCTTAATCCATGAGGATTAACCTTCTGTCCCATGATTGCCTCCTATCTTTCATCGAGCACGATTGTAATGTGGCTCATTCTCTTTTCGATTCTATAAGCTCTACCCTGTGCACGAGGATGAATTCTCTTCATTGTTGGTCCCTTATTTGCGTAGCACTCTGCTACATAAAGGTTTTCTGCCTTCATTCCGTTATTGTTCTCAGCGTTAGCGATTGCTGACTTTAATAACTTCTCTACAACGCTTGAAGCGTATCTTGGGTTGTAGGATACGATTGCAAGTGCAGTCGCAACATCCTTACCACGAATTGCATCTAATACGAAGCAAGCCTTCTGTACTGACACTCTAGCATAAGATAACTTAGCTGAAGGTCTTGTGTCCTTTACTTCGTTTCTCTCTCTCTTGATCTGGGATCTATGTCCTTTTGCCATGGATGAAACCTCCTTCCACTAAATATTATTTTATCTCACGCCTGATTTCTTTTCGTCTTTTCCATGTCCTCTGTAAGTTCTTGTTGCAACGAACTCACCGAGCTTATGTCCAACCATGTCCTCTGTAACATATACCGGAACATGCTTTCTTCCGTCATGAACAGCGATTGTGTGTCCAACGAAAGATGGGAAAATAGTAGAACGACGGGACCAGGTCTTAATTACGGACTTGTCTCCGGAAGCGTTCATAGCATCTACTTTTTTGAGTAAGCTCTCATCAGCAAATGGTCCTTTTTTAAGTGAACGTGCCATTTCATAAACCTCCTAATTATTTGATAGCTCTACCGTCTCTTCTTCTTACGATAAGCTTGTTAGACTGCTTGTTCTTCTTTCTGGTCTTTAAACCAAGTGCAGGCTTGCCCCATGGAGTACATGGTCCTGGACGACCTACCGGAGCCTTACCTTCACCACCACCGTGTGGATGGTCATTAGGGTTCATAACAGAACCACGAACTGTTGGGCGGATACCCATGTGACGCTTACGTCCAGCCTTACCAATATTTACGAGGTTGTGGTCACCGTTTCCGATAACACCGATTGTTGCTCTACACTGAATTGGAACCATTCTCATCTCGCCTGAAGGAAGACGAAGTGTTGCATACTTTCCTTCCTTAGCCATCAGCTGTGCGCTGAGTCCGGCAGAACGTACTAACTGTCCGCCCTTACCTGGCAGTAACTCGATGTTGTGGATCTGTGTACCAACCGGGATATTCTCCAGTGGCAAGCAGTTACCAACTGCAATCTCAGCCTCAGGACCGTTCATGATCTTCTGACCAACCTTAAGTCCCTCTGGAGCTAAGATGTATCTCTTCTCACCATCAGCATAAGCAACTAATGCGATATTTGCTGTTCTGTTTGGATCATACTCAACAGTCTTAACGATTGCCGGGATACCATCCTTATTTCTCTTAAAATCGATGATTCTGTATTTTCTTCTAGAACCACCACCACGATGTCTTACTGTGATCTTACCCTGTGCATTACGTCCAGCGTTCTTCTTAAGAGACACTGTCAAAGACTTCTCAGGCTTTGTAGCAGTCAACTCTGTCTTATCAAGAACGGACATCTGTCTTCTAGACGGGGTATATGGGTTAAATGTCTTAATTCCCATTTTTGTTCTCCTTTCTCATATCCTTTATCAATATGACCTGTAAGATAGGTTTTCCTTACAGGATTTACACGATTTGATTTTACAGACCCTCGAAGATCTCGATGTCTTTAGAGTCCTCCGTCAGCTTAACGATTGCTTTCTTAGTCTTAGCAGTCTTGCCGGCTGTTCTACCACGACGACGTGTCTTACCGTCAAGGTTCATTGTGTTTACCTTAGCAACCTTAGCTCCCTCAAAAAGCTTCTCAACAGCTTCTTTAATCTGGCTCTTTGTTGCCTCAGGGTGTACTGCGAATGTGTACTTCTTCTCTTCCATAGCTGTCATAGATTTCTCTGTGATGATCGGCTTCTGGATAATATCATAATACTTCAAATCTGCCATTATGCGTACACCTCCTCAATCTTAGATACAGCCGCTTTTGTAATGATGACTGTCTCATATTTCAAAATATCGTATACGTTGATCGCATTTACTGCTACAGCACGTACACCTGCAATATTCTTAGCAGACTTTGCTACGTTCTCGTTGTCACCGTCTAATACAACCAATGCTTTCTTTACTTTCAAAGCATCCAAAACGCTAACCATTTTCTTTGTTTTGATCTCATCAAACTTAAGAGAATCAAGTACAACGAATTTCTCTTCGTTTACTCTAGAGGTCAGTGCAGACTTAATTGCACCAGCCTTCTCCTTTCTGTTCATCTTGAAGGAGTAATCTCTTGGCGTTGGAGCAAATACGATTCCACCGCCTGTCCACTGTGGAGCACGGATAGATCCCTGTCTTGCATGACCAGTTCCTTTCTGTCTCCAAGGTTTTCTTCCACCGCCACTTACTTCAGAACGAGTTTTAGCCTTCTGTGTACCCTGACGCTTATTTGCAAGCTGTAATACAACAGCCATATGCATTAAATGCTCATTAACCTCAACAGCGAATACGTTGTCGTTTAAGTCCATCTTCTCAACTTCGCTGCCTTCCATATTATAAACAGATACGTTAGCCATCTGTGTGTTCCTCCTTTCCAAAAGAATTATTTCGTCTTAACGCTTTCCTTAATTACTACACAAGCCTTCTTTGGTCCCGGAACAGCGCCCTTAACAAGGATCAGATTCTGATCTGCGTCAACTCTGACGATCTCAAGATTCTGGATTGTTCTCTGTACGCCACCCATCTGACCAGGCATCTTCTTGCCTTTGAATACACGGCTAGGATCAGAACAAGCACCGTTAGAACCAGCATGTCTGTGGAACTTAGAACCATGTCCCATAGGTCCTCTGTGCAGTCCGTGTCTCTTGATCGCACCCTGGAAACCTTTACCCTTTGTTGTTCCGGTTGCATCAATCTTGTCACCTGCTTCAAAGATGTCAGCTTTAATTTCCTGACCAAGTGTGTACTCTTCTGCGTTCTCAAACTTGAATTCTTTCAGATATCTCTTACCGGATACACCTGCTTTTGCAAAATGTCCCTGTAATGGCTTGTTTACGCCGTGAGTTCTCTTGACCTCTTTCTTGCCTGTAGCATCCTTTGTGATAACTTTGTCTTTCTTATCAACAAATCCTACCTGCACTGCACTGTACCCATCATTATCAACTGTCTTTACCTGTGTAACATAGCAAGGACCAGCCTGAAGTACAGTAACCGGAGTTAATACTCCGTTCTCGTTGAAGATCTGTGTCATTCCGACCTTCGTAGCTAAAATAGCTTTCTTCATAATGTTGCACCTCCTGTTAATCTACAGCGGAATGCATCGCCAAGTAATCGCTTCGCCTGCATTCATCCTAGATGGTCTATAAGTTGGAAGTTTGTAAACCAAAAACTTAATGACGCTCCAAGGCATCACCTCTTTGCCGTCGTCTTTATATAAACCCTAAGGATCTTACTATTTCATAAAGAGAAATTATTTCTCTTTCATGACCAATTTAACTGCTACGCCAGATGGCATTTCCATCTTTGTCAGCGCCTCAACCGTCTTCTGGGTTGGAGCAATAACGTCAATCAGTCTCTTATGAGTTCTCTGCTCAAACTGCTCTCTGGAATCTTTGTACTTATGAACGGCACGAAGAATTGTTACTACTTCCTTCTTAGTTGGAAGAGGTACCGGACCGCTAACCTTAGCTCCTGTCTTCTTTACCGTATCAATAATTTTACCAGCTGCATGATCGATCTGATTGTGGTCATACGCCTTAAGTGTAATTCTCATTACCTTTGTTGCCATAAAAAAAGCCGCCTCCTTTTCGCACTTTCACGGACATTACTGATCTTGGCTCTTCGCCATGTCCGCCTGTTTCAGCGCAACAAGTGGTGACTGTACACTCATCCGGGTGTGTCCTGTCGGTTTACAAATTATACAGAACTCTTCCCGTGTTTTCCGGGCATATTCTTACAAATATGCTCTACAGAATATTGGATTTTCGTACAGTGACTTGTCGCCAATTCTCAACTTGACATTCGCTCCACGGAAAACCTCTTATCCGTTACCAGGTAAGAGCAACCTCACGCTTCTACGCTATCATGTCACAGCATTTATTACTATACTATATTTTTCAAGGGTTTGCAAGCATTTTTTTACATTTTTTTAATTTTTTTCAAGCACAGTTTCAAGCGAAACAAAATGCTCTGTTGCAGACATTTTGAAAGGCAGGGGAGCTTTTCAGGTTGTGTTTCTTCTTATTATATTATAGAAAAAAATATATAGAAAAAACCAGACTGTGAGAGACCCGGCTTTTTTCTGTATATTTTGAATAACTCAATAACAAACTTTACAAAAAATCAACGAGCAAATAAAAAAGCACCGCCCCGGCAACAAGCACTCAGCTCACTACCAGGGCGGTTATGTTAGTTTGATTGCGTGCAATCCTCATCACACTTCGGAAGTCTCCTCCTCATCAGCAGACTCCTCCATAAACCTCTCATATCGTTCTAAAACAATCGCCTGAAAACGCTCACGCGTTTCCCGATTGATCGGATGCGCTACATCGCGAAATTCTCCATCGCCAGATCGACGACTCGGCATGGCAATAAACAATCCTTTCTCACCTTCGATAACTTTAATGTCATGTACAACAAATTCATTATCCAACGTGATTGATACAACGGCTCGCATCTTACCTTCTTTCGTAATTTTGCGTATCCTAACATCTGTTATCTGCACTCCCTGTAACCTCCTTTGGTTATTTTTCTGTGCATCATCACATCTTTACTATTCCCCTATTTCTTGAAAAGAATTCTCCTTTCTACAGTGCGTATCTCTCATTCTTCTCAACTACAATGCGAATCTTACCATCCTCTGATGTATAATTTGTATTGGCACGAATCGTATCTCTGCTTTCAACGATGCAATTCTCAATATGTGTATTATCACCAATGTAAACATCATTAAGGATGATCGAATTTTTGATGGTGCAATTATTTCCAATATATACTTCCTTGAACAAAATGGAATTTTCAACAGTTCCATTAATGATACATCCACTGGAAACCAAACTGTTCTTCACATTTGATCCGACATTATATTTAGCCGGAGGAAGATCCTCAACTTTCGAATAAATGTCCGGATATTGACGGAAGAAATAATCCCTAATATCTTTGTTCAGGAAATCCATATTCGTGTTGTAATAAGAATCCACCGAAGAAATATTGCTCCAGTAGGAATCCATTGGATATGCATATATCTTCTTCACATTCTTATAACGGATCAATATATCCTTCACAAAGTCATAACGCTCTTCCTGCATAGATTTCTCGATCAGCTCGATCAACATACGACGGCGCACAATATATACACCGGTCGAAACAGTGGACGTTTCGGCATTGATCGGTTTCTCCTCAAAATCCGTGATCCTGCCGTCACCGTCAACACGGAGCACACCAAAGCGGCTTGGATCATCTTTGTCGGTTACATCTGCAGTTACAACAGTAAAATCTGCTTTTTTTGCAATATGGAACTCCAACACTTTATTGTAATCCATCTTATACACGCCATCGCCCGAAGCGATCACAACGTATGGCTCATGACTGTTCTTCAGAAAACTCAGGTTCTGCGCCATCGCATCCAATGTTCCGCGATACCAATAACTGTTTTCCGGCGTCGTTGTCGGCGTGAATACATACAGACCGCCCTGCTTTCTTCCGAAATCCCACCATTTTGAAGAATTCAAATGTTCATTCAGCGACTTTGCATTATATTGCGTAAAAACCGCAACTTTCTGAATGTGAGAGTTACTCATGTTGCTTAGTACAAAATCTATGCTGCGAAACCCTCCCGCGATCGGCATTGCTGCCGTTGCACGTTTATTGGACAATTCACGCATTCTGCTATTATTACCACCTGCTAATACTATTCCAATCGCTCTCATTATCTGTCACCTACCTTAATCAAAGTTTCACCGCCTGCAAGAACTCCGTCCGGATAATCTGATGGTTCCGTAACGCCTTTGATCGCTGTGTTTTTACCGATCTGCACGCCATCCGGAATCACGCTGTCTTCACCAATCGTTACAAGACCAAATGCATACACATCCGGTTTAACCTTATTTGGCAGCTCTTCTCCGACACCAAGCTTACAATCTTTGCCAACAGTTACATTCTCAGCGATAATCGACTTATCGACTATCGTTCCCGCTTTGATCGTAGTAGAACTCATAATAATAGAATCCCGCACAATCGCACCCGGCTCGATCGTAACACCCGAACCGATAACAGAGCTATGTACCTCTCCGTATATCTCTGATGCTTCACCAATGATCGCCTTATCAACGATGGCATCCTCTGCGATATACTGAGGTGGAATGCGATCACTCTTCGTATAGATCTTCCAAAATTCTTCATACAGATTGAAGACCGGAATGAGATCGATCAACTCCATGTTTGACTCCCAATATGAGCCAAGCGTTCCAACATCTTTCCAATAGCCATTGTATTCGTATGCAAAAATACGATCACCTTTCTCATGGCAATATGGAATAATGTGTTTACCAAAGTCACATGCCGGCTGATCCTTTAACTTGATCAACGCTTCACGAAGCACCGGCCAAGAGAAAATGTAGATACCCATCGAAGCAAGGTTGCTGCGAGGATGCTCCGGTTTCTCCTCAAATTCCTGAATCTGCTTATTCTCATCTGTGATAACAACGCCAAAACGACTAGCCTCTTCCATCGGAACCGGAATCGTTGCAAGCGTTACATCTGCCTTGTTTGCTTTGTGGAAATCAAGCATCACTTCATAATCCATTTTGTAAATATGGTCACCGCCCAAAATCAGCACATAGTCCGGGTTGTAATATTCCATATATCGCAAATTCTGATATATAGCATTCGCTGTACCTGTATACCACTCACTGCTGGTACTCTTCTCATATGGCGGCAAAATAGAAACGCCACCTACATTACGATCCAAATCCCAAGGAATACCAATTCCAATGTGTGTGTTCAGGCGTAGCGGCTGGTACTGTGTCAGCACACCGACTGTATCTACTCCCGAATTAATGCAATTGCTCAATGGAAAATCGATAATACGGTACTTCCCACCAAACGCTACCGCTGGTTTAGCAACATCAGCAGTCAGAACCCCCAACCTGGATCCCTGTCCACCTGCCAGTAACATTGCTATCATTTCTTTCTTAATCACGCAATCACCCCTTACTATGTATTTCTTAATGATTTAAGTATATCACAACCACTGTAAAATGTGAACAAATTTCATAAATTTTCTTTTGAAAATTGATATTTTTTATACATTTCATACAATTTTTTGCATAAAAAACCCTTATTTGACGAGTTTTTTACATTGTCCACCAGCTTTGTTTCAATTTTTAACAAATTATTTCTAAACTGTAAACACTATTTAATTTGCTTTTTTGCATTTGTGTTCTATAATAATAGAAAAGACTGACACAAGGATTGGTTCGCTGGAGCACATTTCTTGCAGGCAGGCCAATTTTACAAAATATGCCGCCCCACTTTTGGACGGCTTTTATATGGAGGGAATTATGTATCAAATTCAATTAACCAAACCATGTACTGCATATTTTATAGGCATCGGAGGCATCAGCATGAGCGGTTTTGCTGAGCTGTTACACGATGCCGGCTTTACCGTAAAGGGCTCCGACGCAAACCGCAGCAAAATTACAGAGCATTTACAATCCTTAGGGGTGGAAGTATTGTATGGTCAAAAAAGCAATAACATCACTTCCGACATTGACTTTGTCGTATACACCGCCGCTATTCATCCGGACAATCCCGAATTTCGCGCCGCCAAAGAAATGGGACTTCCTATGATGGAGCGTGCCGAAATGGTTGGACAGGTCATGAAAAACTATACGAATGCCATTGGCGTTTCCGGTACACACGGCAAAACAACAACAACTTCCATGCTGACACATATTTTCTTAGCCGCCAAGAAAGATCCAACAATCTCCGTTGGCGGTATCTTGGATGCGATCCACGGCAATATCCGTGTCGGCCATTCCGAGAATTTCATCACCGAAGCCTGCGAATACACCAATAGCTTTCTGAAATTCCATCCAACGGCAGGTATTATTTTGAATATTGATGCAGATCACCTAGACTTTTTTAAGGACCTGGATGACATTCGCCACTCTTTTCACCGCTTTGCAAAGCTCTTGCCAAAGGACGGTGTACTGATCATCAACTCCGATATCGAAAAGCTTGATGCGATCACAAACGATCTAGACTGCCGAATCATTACATTCGGCTTGGAAAATCCTGCAGATTACGAAGCAAAGGATATTACATTCGGCGAAGACGGCTGCGGTTCTTTTGAATTAGTTCGATTCGGCAAAGAAACCGGCATCCGCGTTCGTTTGTCAGTAATCGGAAGACACAACGTAGCCAACGCTTTATCAGCCATCGCCACTGCAGAATATTATGATATTCCTATGGAGACGATCCAAGAGGGACTCCTCGCCTTCCACGGCACGGAACGTCGTTTCGAACAAAAAGGATCGTTCCACGGAGTCACCGTGGTCGATGATTATGCACATCATCCTACGGAGATCAAAGCAACGCTGCAGGCTGCTGCCAAGTTCCCACATAAGCGTCTTTGGTGCGTATTCCAGCCACATACATACAGCCGCACCCGAGCATTGCTGCATGAATTTGCAGAGGCGCTATCCCTCGCAGATAATGTTGTGCTTGCAGACATATATGCCGCCAGAGAGGCTGATCCCGGTGATATTTCTTCTAAAACTCTACAGGAAGAAATGAAGAAATTAGGCAAAGATGCTTATTACTTCCCGGATTTTGAACAGATCAAAAAATTTTTATTGGAAAATTGTATCGACGGTGACTTGTTAATAACTATGGGTGCCGGAAATATAGTAACTATTGGCGAAGACCTGGTCAAAGAATAGTTATCCACATTATCCACAATGTGACTGTGCATATCTCTGCACAATCCGTTGTGGATATTTTTTACACAATTAACAACAGATAAATGTTGAAAATCCGCAATCTTGATCATTTTGATACGAGTTATCCACATTATCCACAATTTAGTCCACAGCTTGAATGTGTATTTGTGTGCTATTTTCTTTCCAAAGAAACTGTGTTAAAATACAATTCGCACGGAAATATAACGTGTAATTTACTTTACATATACGGAGGCTGCAATGGATCATATATTACTTTGTACTAACCATATACCGCCGATCACAACGATATATAACAGCTTTATTGAAGATTATATGCCAGCTGCCAACGGCAGTTACGTTAAGGTGTATCTCTACATTGCGAAATGTCTGCAGGCAAAGGAAAGTAATTTTTCCATTTCCTCTCTTGCGGATCAATTAGAAAATACAGAAAAAGATATTTTGCGGGCGTTAATGTACTGGGAGAAAAAGGGGCTTATGTCCTTAAACCGCGACAAAGCAACCGGAGAGATTTTAGGACTCGAAATGCTGATCCCCTTTGCGGAACGTGATTTCGACACTTATGAAAACACCGCAAAAGAATCTGCTGCATCGCTAGGCGTAGATTCTGATCTCTCAGAAACCGGTGCGCTCAATAGACGCAATTCTGATCTCTCAGAAACCGGTGCGCTCGATAGACGCAATTCTGATTTCTCAGAAACCGACGCAGCGAATACATCAACTTATGAATCATCCGGAACCGACGCTCCTTCTAATGTCAATTCCGATGTTCACAGAGCAAGCAATTCCGCGCAGGAGAACAATTCCTCTGCCGTGAAACCAATTCAAGTTCCTCCGGAACATATTCAAGAATTGTCCGCCAACGAGGATTTCGTATGGGTATGCAATGTTGTCGAAAGCTACCTTGAACGCCCAATGAAACCAACCGAAATACAGCTTATTACCTATTTGTATGGTACACTGCATTTTTCCAGAGAACTGATCCTGCATCTCTACGACTACTGCATTTCTATGGGGAAGACCGCCTGCAATTACATTCAGACAGTCGCCCTGTCATGGCACGAGCAGGGGATCAAAACACCGGAACAGGCACAGAATGCTTCTGTACGATATCTGGCTTCCTACAATGCTGTTTCCAAGGCTTTAGGACTTGGTCGCGGTCTTGCAGAAATCGAAAAAAAATATGTGGATCATTGGCAAAATGACTGGAATATGGATCTTAGTGTGATCTTAGAGGCCTGCAACCGCACTGTGCTTAAGCTGCACCACGCAGACTTCAAATACACCGAAGGGATTTTGTCTCATTGGAATGAGCAAAACGTTCGCACATTACAAGGTGTAGAACAATCAGATCTGCACTATGCACAGACCAAAGAGCAAAAAGAAAAGAAGAAACCTTCCACATCCGGTAAACAAACACCGCGCAATCAATTCCAAAATTTCAAGCAACGGGATGTCAGCAGCGAGGAATTACAGGAATTGGAGCGCAAATTACTTATGCAATAGTACGATCTGATGACAGACCGCAGCACATACCATCACGCAGCAACCAGGAGGAGACGCCATGGGAATATCCAACACACAATATCGCGATATCATGTTTCAATATGATCAGACGCGAATGAACAATCAGCGCATACTGGATAAGCGGTACGAAACACTTTTTGCTGAAATTCCGGAATTAGAACAGATCCAACACGATATTATGGACTTATCACTGACGCAGGCGCGCAAAGAATTGTTTCAGACCGAACCGGACCCAAAGAGCGAAGCTGAATACAGCGCAAAACGCGAAGCATTGCTGTCCCGCAAAAAGGCACTGCTGTTACATCACGGCTATCCGGAAGATTATCTGCAAAGCATTTATACCTGTCCGGACTGCAAAGACACCGGCTATCAGAACAACGAACCTTGTCACTGCCTTAAAAACGCTGAGATCAAGGCTCTTTATGAAAGTTCAAATCTTATGGACATTCTGAATCATGAGAATTTTGACACCTTTGATGATAGTTACTACGATGACACCATCGTCAATGAAAATCTTTCTCTAACAGCCCGCCAAAATATTCGCAAGGTAAAAACGGTCTGTCTAGACTATATCAAGCACTTTGATGATTCCTATGACAACCTGATATTCTATGGTTCTACAGGCGTCGGCAAAACCTTTCTGACGCACTGTATCGCCAAGAAACTTTTGGATACATCTCACACGGTGCTTTACTTGACTTCATTGCAGCTTTTTGATATTTTAGAGAGGAATAAGTTCCGTCATGAGGATATTTCCACTTCAAACGAACAAATTGCATATATGCTGCAAAGTGATTTGCTCATTATAGATGATCTTGGGGCAGAATTGGTCAATGGCTTTACGTCTTCTCAGCTGTATTATTTTATTGAGGAGCGCCATATCAACCATAAGTCAACCATCATCTCGACCAATTTATCGTTTCAGGAATTACGTGACCGATACAGCGAGCGTATTTTCTCACGTTTTATCGGTTTTTATCATTTCTTCTTAATAATTGGAGATGATATACGTCAGAAGGCTAGATTAACTGCCAAATAACATGATAACAATTATATAAATTCATACGGAGGACATTTTACTATGAAACGACATGACAAGTTAGCAGACACACTTCCTGTTGGTACCCTTGGTATCTTGGCGCTGGAGAGCAGCCACGACATGGGCAAACGAGTAAACGATTATATCGTTGACTGGCGAAAGGATCGCGCTGCACAAAATGCTACCGCATCTACCTTTGCAGGATACAACCGGGATTCTTTCTTGATTGATTCCGCCTGCCCGCGTTTTGGTTCCGGCGAGGCGAAAGGCATCATCAACGAATCTGTGCGTGGAGATGATTTGTATTTATTAGTTGATGTCTGCAATTACAGCTTAACTTATACCGTTTGCGGACACACGAATCACATGTCACCGGATGATCATTATCAAGACCTTAAGCGTATCATTGCTGCAGTTGGTGGCAAGGCACGCCGCATCACTGTGATCATGCCTTTCTTATATGAAAGCAGACAGCATCGACGCAGTGCACGCGAATCCTTGGACTGCGCAATGGCATTGCACGAATTAACACAAATGGGTGTTGAAAGTATTATCACCTTTGATGCACATGATCCTCGCGTTCAAAACGCAATTCCTTTGAATAGTTTCGAAACCGTTCAGCCTACGTATCAATTCATCAAAGCACTTCTGAAGAACGTGCCGGACCTTAAGGTTGATGCAGATCATTTGATGGTAATCAGCCCGGATGAAGGTGCTATGGGACGTGCTGTATATTACGCAAACGTTCTTGGCATCGATATGGGTATGTTCTATAAACGTCGCGATTACAGCCGCATTGTTGACGGACGCAATCCGATCATTGCCCATGAGTTCCTCGGCTCTGACCTGCAGGGCAAAGATGTTATCATCGTCGATGATATGATTTCCTCGGGTGAAAGTATGATCGATGTTGCAACACAGTTAAAGCAGCGCAAAGCAAATCGTATTTTTGTTGCTGCAACATTTGGTCTGTTTACAAACGGCATGTCCAAATTTGATGAAGCACATGAAAAAGGCTTGATCGATAAGGTTCTCACAACAAACCTTGTATATCAGCCGGAAGAAGTTTTGTCTAGAGACTATTATGTCAGCGTAGACATGAGCAAGTATATCGCCTTATTGATCGACACCTTAAACCACGATCAATCCATTAGCGGTTTATTAAACCCTGCAGAACGTATTAATGCCATTTTGGAAAAATATGGACAGCGTTAATTAAAGCATAAAATTGAGAAAAGCAACAACAAGTTTCCTTAAAACGCTTAGACCGTAAGGTTTGAGCGTTTTTTTACAAATCGTTTTGAAAATTAAGATTTTTTTTAGAATATGGACAAATTCTGTCCACATTTACATGCTATTATGTATACATAGAAATCAAAGAGAACAGATTTCAAGAAAAACAGTGAAATCAAAAGAAGCATTTGATTTCTACCAAACTAGCCGACTGACTTATGTTTGAGATAGATTCTTTTTCATTTTTTTCATTGGGCCTGTGGTAGCTCCCTCTGCCACAGGCCGACTCCTTTTTAAACCCAGATCATTCTAAAGTAATTCGAGCGAGGCACCTTAAATCAAGTGCATCGCTGCCATTTCTCTCTTTAAGATCTCCTTGTTAGCATCTTCCATCTCTGTCAAAGGTGCGCGTAATGAACCAACGTTTTTACCCATCATATTCATAGCAGCTTTTACCGGGATCGGATTTACTTCACAGAACAATGCATCACACAACGGAAGTGCATCAAGCTGCATCTTGGCACTCTGCTTCACATTTCCATTCAAATAATTCATAACCATCTCATGTGTATACTTCGGTGCAACATTTGACAACACAGAAATCACGCCTTTTGCTCCCAAAGAAAGCATCGGAATTGTCTGATCGTCATTTCCGGAATACAGATCCACATTACCATCGCACAGGTGCAGAATTTGCGCTACAGCGCTGATGTTACCGGAAGCTTCTTTCACACCTGCAATATTGTCTACATCTTTAATAAGTGTAGCGATGGTCTGTGGTGTCATTCCGCAACCGGTACGGCTTGGTACATTGTATAAAATGATCGGTGCCGTGATCTCTGACGCAATCTTTTTATAATGTGCAATCAAACCATTCTGTGTTGCCTTGTTGTAATACGGAGTTACAACAAGCACACCCTCTGCTCCTGCCTCAGAAGCTTCTTTGCTAAGCTGTACTGCTGTTGCCGTGCAATTAGAACCGGTGCCGGCAATGACCGGAATACGGTGATTTACACGCTCAATCGCAAAACGAATCACATTTGCATGCTCTTCTTCAGATAAAGTTGCAGACTCTCCGGTCGTTCCACAAATAATAATCGCATCCGTTCCCTCTGCAATCTGCCACTCCAAAATCTCATCTAATTTGTCGTAGTTTACCTCCAAGTTCTCTTTCATTGGTGTGACCAAAGCCACGCCTGCTCCTGTAAAAATTGACATAATTTCCTCCATTCTGCTTTCGCTATTCCCAAATCGGGGTTCTGATTTTTAGATATTGGTTGTCGTTTGAGCATTTTCCCACCCATGCACTCACAGTTACCTTTTGCAAATGCCATTTTACGGGAAATTCGAGTTACCCAGCTAACAAAAAGAGGTGATACACGGGATGTATCACCTCTTTGAAGTATCTCTTCAAACCGATAGCTCTCCATCCTCTTGATGACAGTCATGTCGTTATTCACGCCATGCCCAAGAAATCTTGCTGCAGGACAAGCTTTCTTTCGGCACTGTTCCCTTTCTGATCTCATCTACTGCGCCTGACGCATCCGAAATCCTACTCATGAAGAGTGCGACCTCTATCTTTTTTACATATATGAGAATATCACTATCCTCTGCTTCTGTCAACGCTAACTTATGCTTCCTAGCACTAACTTATATTTCCCAGCATTATGCTGTCAATGCTAACTTATGCTTCCCAACAGTATACCGAGCAAAAAACCTCATGCTCTTTATTTATCCCACTGAGCAATAATTTCCTGTACCGCAGCCAAAAAACGATCCATTTCCGCATCCGTTCCAATGGATATTCGCAGATAATTGTCAATGCGCGTATTGGAAAAATACCTGACAAAAATGTGCTGCTTGCGCAATTCTTCAAACAAATGTGTAGCTGGGACAGTTTTATGTGTCGCAAAAATAAAATTTGTCATCGAATCTCCAAACGTAAAACCAAGCTCCGTAAGTGCCTGTTTGGTGCGCTCTCGTGTTGCAACAATCTTCGCTGTAGTCTCCTCAAAATAATCCTGATCTGATAACGCAGCAACGCCAAGTGCTACGGATAAACGAGTCATCGGATAACTGTTAAACGAATATCGAACGTCGTTCATTGCCTTGATCAATTTCGCATTACCGATTGCATGACCAATACGCATTCCTGCCATAGAGCGAGATTTTGAAAACGTTTGTACTACCACAACATTTTCATACTCGTCCACCAGCGGAAGTGCTGTATAACCGCTAAAATCTGCATATGCCTCATCAATTATGACAACAACATTCGGATTAGCTTCGATGACTGCGCGCAAAAACTCCTCACTCTGACGAATACCCGTCGGTGCATTTGGATTGGCTATCACGATACCGCCATTTTCGCACTGATAATCTTCCAATCGAAGTGCAAAGGCATCGTCCAAAGCCGGACGCTCATACGGAATTTGAAATAATTCTGCCCATACATCATAGAACGAATATGTAATATCCGGGAACAAAATCGGTTTACCCGAATTAAAAAATGTCAAAAACGCAATAGCAAGTACATCATCGGATCCTACTCCTGTATACACCTGATCTGCCTGCACATGATATCTTTCTGCCAGCGCATTGACTAAGTCTGTCGATGCCGGATCCGGATATAATCTCAGGCTGTCGAGTTCAAACTTCTGCAGTGCTTCTGCCACCTTTGGTGATGGCGGATATGGATTTTCGTTAGTATTCAACTTAACCATGTCCGGCAAATTAGGCTGTTCGCCCGGAACATACGGCTCTACTTTGCGAAAATTATCTTCCAATCTACTCATGTCATACCTCTTTTCCGTCTATTTCTGTCGTCCGCTTAGAATTGTTACACTTATTTACTGATAACACTCAGCCAGCTTCTTAAATGCCGGGAGCGAGCGCTCGATCATCGCATGATCCACACAATAAGCAATCCGCACATAACCAGGACACATAAATGCACTTCCCGGAACCATTAAAATATGGAACTCTTTTCCTTTGGCAACAAATGCCTTATCATCTTCCTTAGCCTTAACCCAAAGATAAAAAGCCCCTTCCGGTTTAGCACACTCAAAGCCATACTCTGTCAGAGCATTGTAAAGCAGCTTTCGGTTGGCATCATAGGCTGCAACATCCGTTGTCGCATCCAGACATTTTGATACTGCAAGCTGCATCAAAGATGGTGCATTTACAAATCCTAAAATACGATTCGCAACATTTGCTGCACAAATAACATTTTCAAAATCATCTACCTCATCCGGAATTACAAGGTAACCAATACGCTCACCCGGAAGAGACAGAGATTTACTATAAGAATATCCTACAATTGTATTACGATAATACTTCGTCAGATATGGCACTTCTACGCCATCATAAGCAAGCTCACGGTATGGTTCATCTGCAATAAGATAAATCTGCGTTCCAAACTCTTTTTGCTTCTCCTCCAATACTGCTGCCAATTTCTGAATCGTTTCTTCTGAATATACTACACCGGTAGGATTGTTCGGATTATTGACTATCACTGCTTTCGTCTTTGCCGTGATCTTCTTTGCAAACGTCTCAAGATCGAGCTGGAAAGAAGGTACATCTGCCGGTACAACTACCATTACACCATCAAAGTTAGCTACATAATTATTATATTCTCCAAAATATGGTGCAAATGCGATTACTTCATCGCCCGGATCTAACAATGTTTTAAGTGCAACATTAAGACCACCTGCAGCACCTACTGTCATAATGATATTATTCTGAGAAAACTTTGTGTCAAAGCGGCGATTTAAGGACTGTGCAATTCTCTCGCGCACTTCCTCGTATCCGGAGTTGTTCATATAACCATGCACGAAATTCGGTGCATCCTCATTCAATGTCTCAATAATGGCTTCTTTAACCTGTTTTGGAGGCTCTACGCTTGGGTTTCCAAGACTGAAATCATAGACGTTCTCTGCGCCAAACTCAACCGCCATCTTCTTCCCTTCCTCAAACATTGCTCTTGTAACCGAGCTTCCCTCAACAAATTTCACCATTTTTTTTGCTATCATATTATGTACCTCTCTATACTTTGATTTTATTACAACGAGAAAATATATACACAATACCGGTCACCCGGTTTACACATAAAACGTATATCAAAACACCGCCTACGCAAGTATTTCTATGTCTCGCCGCATCTTACTCGTACTTTTTATTATATGCCTACGGATATATTCATGTCAAACCATTCCCGTCATAGAACACAGTAATTCCATATAAATATATTTTTCATTCCAACTTCGCACATCCGAAGCTGCCATCTGGTCACTTATTGCTTATTATGTCGATAGTTTCATTATATTTTGCAACCACCATATTGTGGGTTCTGCCATGAAGAAACTATAGCAATTGCCCTGCCGCAATTAGTTTCCTATTAATTAATAAACAAAGGTGCCAAAAAAATTTTGACACCTACTCTTTAAAATATAAAAATGCGCGATCAGGGGTTCGAACCCTGGACACCCTGATTAAGAGTCAGGTGCTCTGCCAACTGAGCTAATCGCGCATATCTGACACATCAATGTCAGCAACTCGTTTAATATATCACACTTTCGCATGGAAAGCAAGTGTTTTTTTTACATTTCCCACTTTTCCGACTTTTTCAATTCACCCTTTTTGAACAAACATCCCAATAACCTTATCAAGAGCAGCTTCAAATGTGCGCAGGTTGAGTTTCTTAATAAAATCTTAAACAAATAGCATGTTGAATTTTAAGATTCATTTCTCTACAATAGAACTATGCAAGATAAATCTTGTAAGGAGGCAATAAATATTACGGAGGGAAACATGTACCAAATATTACTGTGTGACGATGAAAAAGATATCGTTACCGCATTAGAAATCTACTTACGCAACGACGACTATAAAATTTTCAAAGCCTACAATGGCGCAGATGCACTCAAAATTCTAACAGAAGAGGAAATCCATTTGGTTCTTCTGGACATTATGATGCCTCATATGGACGGCATCGCTGCACTCACGAAGCTACGCGAATTTAGCAATGTTCCTGTGATTTTGTTAACCGCCAAAAGCGAAGATATTGACAAAGTGCTCGGTTTAACAGTCGGCGCTGATGATTACATAACAAAACCATTCAATCCCATCGAGCTTCAGGCACGTGTTAAATCACAGCTTCGCCGCTATATGCAGCTTGGCGGCGGCAAAACGCAAAGCGATGTTTATTCTGTTGGCGGTATCGTATTAAATCCAATTACCAAGGAAGTCACGTTAGACTCTGATCCCATTGCACTGACACGCATCGAATACAATATACTGTTATTTTTGATGCAGCACGTCGGACAATCCTTTACACCACGTGAAATCTACCAAAACGTATGGCACGACAATGCTTATGGTGAAGAAAGCACTGTCGCCGTACACATCCGACACTTACGAGAAAAAATCGAATATAACCCGGCAGAACCACGTTATTTAAAAGCAGTGTGGGGACGCGGTTATAAACTGGATAACAATTAATATTTTGGAAGATCTGCGTCATAACATTGCGATGCAGGAATGAAGTGATCCACTTCAGATTGGAGGAGTATATGAAAGCAAATCACCAAATCCAAAAACGGCAGATCGGTGCTATTGCCATTGCGATGATCACCGGTACCGGTCTGATCCTTGGTATTTTATTGTCGCTATTATGCTATCAACTTGGAATGTATAAAGACCAGTCCAAGAAAGAAATCTTGAACAACAAGTACGATCTGTTGACGAAATATTACGAAGCTACCATCATGAGCGAGATCAACAAAAAGAAAGATGAAGATGCCGTTGTCAACAAAAAAAAGATCACCAACTTCAAATACAGCGTGTTCGGTGTATGGAATATGGAAATTGATGCTCAGCCAGCGTCTGCACATCTGTATCACACTACATTTACCGACACAAAGGCAACACGATCTGTGCCGGAGCCAAATCTTGCTACGATCCTGCAAAACAACATTACCACAGATTATGACGGAACAGATGTCGATCTATACCGAAAACACTCTACAACGATAGACCAGATTCAATGCACTACCAATGGACTGTTGTACTATCGAACCAAATCACAATACTATTTTCCGGTCAGGACCGTCGAAATTCCAACCGCCTTCGCTGTGGTTAAGGCTAAAGGAGTAGCAAGTGCCAGAAGTTCATTGACCTTTAAATATTCCAAGCGCCGGAGCTGTTACGTCTGTGTAGACAAAAGCTATGAGAACTTGAATATACGTAATTATATCCATGACGTGAATCCCGTTCGCATCATATTAGATGATATTCCTTATTATACCAAAGATATTGAAATGCATGATATCAAAAGCGATCGTATGGCAGCCTCTTGGCAGCTTACCGATCCTGTGGTCTATTGGGGTTCCGAGGACAGTCAGTTTCCTGCATCTGAGTTTTTATCAAAATCAGATGCCGCCATTTATTATCTGGGTGCCTACAACCATCCAAAGACCGTCACACAAAACGGCAGACGGATTCCATTACAAATGGTTCACGCAACCGTATACTATAGCATACAGACCACGGACGAAACACACTTCTATTCCATCAGTTCCAAAGTTTCTACTCCTGTAGACACTTCAAAGCATGACCTGTTTGCTTACACGACCACGCTTGTTAACACATTATATCCGATCTGCTATGCCATTCCTTTGGTAACGGCATTATTATTGATTGCTTTACTTGGTGCATTATACCAGTGCTGCCACCAGACAATACTGCTAAAGTCATCCGGGAAACCTTCCTTCATGACACGCATTCCCTTATTGGTCTATCTCAGTAGTATGACCTTTATATCGGCTTGGGTTGTCTACTTTATAAGTTTCTTATTGCTGCGCACACTACAGTCCAAGAAATTATTAATGAGCGGAAATCTGCTTCTCGCCGTTGGCGGAATAGTGCTTTTCTTCTTCCTGTTAAGCTCTGTTTTCGTTAATCTGGGTGAACGGCTTGGTACCAAAACGTTCCGCAAATACACAGTATGCCACGGCGTTATGCAGCTGTTACGTCGTATTAAATCCAATCTGACCCACAACTTGAAATGGGCGTCAGAGTTTATCGGCACACATATACATTTAGCAGTGAGGATTGGCGTCGTATGGATCGTACTCACGCTGATCGAACTGTTTGTGATCGGCATAACCGACATGAATACGGATCTTGAAATTATTGCCTTTGCTATTTACAAAGTTGCAGAAGCATTGTTTCTTCTATTCTGTGTGGAACAATTTACCAAACTGACAGATGCGAGCCGCAATCTCGCCGAAGATGCTCTGTCCGCCAAATTGGACACCTCAAAATTGTTTGGACCTTTCCGCCGCCACGCCGAAACACTGAATCGACTGCAGGACGGCATCCAAATAGCAGTGCAGGACAAGATGAAAAGCGAACGTTTTCGAACAGAATTGATCACAAATGTGTCACATGACATAAAAACACCTTTAACTTCTATTATAAATTATGTAGACTTGTTAAAAGCAGATAATCTGTCGGAGAAAGAAAAGGCGCAATACTTAGATGTCCTTGATCGTCAATCCGGCAAGCTAAAAAAGCTGATCGAGAACCTGATCGAGGCCTCCAAAGCATCAACCGGCAATCTAACCGTTTGCCCGGAACCTTGCAACTTAAATATACTGCTGGCACAAACTGCCGGTGAATTTACCGACAAACTAACTCAGGCAGGTTTAGAATTGATCCTTCGCAAGCAGCAAAGTACCCCTATGATCGATCCGAACGTCGATAACGCAGATCTGCCGGACCTTGTCATTACCGCAGACAGTCGACATCTCTGGCGCATATTCGATAATTTAATGGGTAATATATGTAAATATTCACAACCCGGCACCCGTGTTTATATCGATCTCGCCACAGTCGACCAATGTGCACAGATCACTTTCCGCAACACATCGCAATACCCTCTGGAACAGAGCACCGATGCATTACTGGAGCGTTTCGTACGCGGTGACAGTTCTCGCAGCACACAAGGTAATGGGCTTGGCTTGTCCATTGCTAAAAATCTGGCCGAGTTAATGAATGGTACTCTCGCATTGCACGTTGACGGCGATCTGTTCAAAGTGATCGTTACATTTCCATTGGCCATAGAGGAGGAATACAATTGAGTATAGAAAGCAGATTAAAAACAGTTCGCAGAAATACAGGAAATCATAAATCAGAATCGGCTATGAGCAAAGAAAACCTTAAGAAAAACAAGAAAAACTATTGGTTTTCCATAACCCTCATCGCACTTGCATTATTTTGTGTGGGGGCAGCATTGCTGTACTCGCAAAAGCTTTTGAGTGAAAAGCTCTCCACTCCCAAAGCTCCTGTTGCTTCCTACACAGCACGATACAGCGCACGGTCCATCTCAAAAGTGCAGTTTCTCAAGCGTGATATGCTGCTCGATAAAGACGAGACATCCATCAATTGGCTCAAAAGTATTCGGGCGGCACAGCGCAAAAAGAACATCAAGCATTTATATGACGAATACAAAAACGTCGGCATTTTTCAGGTGACCGAAGATGTGAAATACAATTCTCTCTTTGCAACGTATAAGTTAAAACTGTTAAAGAACATCAAGTCGACGCATCCTTTGCAAGTCGGCAATACGATCAATGCTTATACTTTCGACAGTCCCTGTTTGGATGCGAATTCCGTTTCTGCCGTCTATAAAAGCAGCAACATTACACCCTTGCTGCGCAAGAATGAATGTTATCTCTTAGTTTACGGCGATCCGGCAGGACCAAGCACACTAAACACTCTGCGCTCACATGGTGCCAAAAACGGCACTTACTACTGTCTGGATTACGGAACACTGTTCGATACCGGTCTGCGCCTTTCCAAAGAGAAAAATCTGACAACGATCAGACCCAAAAAGGTATATGACACCAAAGAGCTGCAATCCTTTGATCTGTTCTGCGGAAGCAAAACCATCCTTAAAGAATGGTATCGCGCGAAAGATGCTGTATTGACTTATTATGTGGGCAAAAACTATGACAAACAATTTTGAATCGGTGATTGTTTATAAAGACTTTTCATTACGTATTTTTATGCTTTTTAGTTTTTTGTAATTTTTTTCAAAAAACGCTTGCATTTCGCAGGTTGCTTTGCTATAATATATTTCGTTGTAAAACAATACGTTTTGCGCGATTAGCTCAGTTGGCAGAGCACCTGACTCTTAATCAGGGTGTCCAGGGTTCGAACCCCTGATCGCGCATGAAAGTCCCAATTTGACAGCACGGACTGTTGGGTAGGGGCTTTTTTTGTTGCTCTTTTTAGGCAGATTTCTTTTATAGCACTATGGCTACCATTTTCTTTCGATTTTAATAGTGTCCTTTTAGGTATGTTTCTTTAGCAGCGCCACACCGTAAGCTTTGATCTGTGCCGGCACAAGACGCAGCAGCCGATTTATCATCCCCGGAACCACAACTGCCTTATCCGCATTTAATCCTTCCCACGCCTCTTTTGCAACGCGCTCCGGCGACATTGCCCAAATTGGCGTCTTAGCTCCTGTTTTTTCAAAGAAATGTGTTCGTGTAGAACCCGGACACAGCGTACACACCTGAACGCCCTGTTTTTTTGCTTCCAAGCGGATCGCCTGACTATATTGGTAAAGATAACTCTTCGAAGCATAATAAGACGCCGTATACGGTCCCGGTTGAAATGCACCTACGGATGCTACGTTCAATATTTTTCCCGAACCACGTTTGTACATGTCACGCAGACAGCATTTACACAACTGCGTCGGCGTTACCACGAGCAATTGAAGCATCTGTTCCTCTTTTTCCATATCCAGCGTATGCGCGGCACCTACCATACCAAAGCCTGCGTTATTGATCAGCACATCAACCTGCCAGCCGTCTTTACCGATCCGATCATACAATCGTCCTGCCGCTCCCTGCACCGCAAGATCCTCTGCGTATATCTCCACTGCTAAATTGGGCTTTACACGCAGCAATAACTCTTTCAAGTGCTGCAAACGCTTCTCACTGGAAGATACCAGCAACAAACGATATCCCTTCTTTGCTAATAACTTTGTAAACGCTAAACCGATCCCTCCGGTAGCACCTGTGATCAATACTGTTTTCTTCATGGCACGTCCTTCCTTTCCTGTTCACACATATCACACGAGATAATATTATTCGCCTGCATTAACACATCCTCCATCCAAAAGCATATATTATAGTAAACCACTCAAACTTCCCATACCTCAAATTCTCCGCAGCCACATATTGCAAATAAGGAAGGAGATGTATCTACAATGTGTCTAAAACAATGGATTTCCCGACGCTTTTGCTGCTGTCAGGGTTTTAACCACCGCATCGTTGCAATGAAAAAATCATGGGATGAAGTTAGCTTTCTCTTGATGACCGCCAGCAAACATTGCGCCTGCAGACGCCGAAAAGGCAAATAGCCCTTCATTGCAGACATTCTATGCAAATACTGTTTTGATTCAGACACATTATACAGAGACGTCAATGTTCCTGTATAGAGAAAAAACGGACCATTTGCATGATCCGTTTTCCATCATTCGTTTATCCTTTTCCCGATAATTCGGGACGTGAATCAACATTAAATTATTTAAGAGTAACCTTAGCACCCTCAGCCTCAAGCTTAGTCTTGATGTCCTCAGCCTCATCCTTAGAAGCGCCTTCTTTAACAACCTTAGGAGCGCCATCAACAACTTCCTTAGCTTCTTTCAAGCCAAGACCAGTTACTTCGCGGACAACCTTGATAACCTTAACCTTGTTAGGACCAACCTCTGTCAACTCAACGTCGAACTCGTCCTTCTCAGCACCTGCATCAGCGCCAGCACCTGCTGCTGCAACAACAACGCCTGCTGCTGCGGATACACCAAACTCCTCCTCGCAAGCCTTTACTAAATCATTTAACTCTAAAACAGTCATGCCTTTGATAGCATCAATAAATTCCTGTGTAGTCATTTCGTTTACCTCCATAAAATTTGTAATAATCGTAATTTTGTGAACCAATTGGTTCGTTGTTTCATAAAATTGCGACGCACAATGCGTCATCTGCATTGCATGAATTATGCCTCTGCAGCACCGTCACCCTTCTCAGCGATCTGATTAAGAACACGAGCAAGATTGGTGATAGGGGACTGTAAGGAACCAAGCAACTTGGAAATAAGTTCTTCTCTGGAAGGAATGCTTGCCAAAGACTTGATGCCATCAATGTCATAAAGTGTACCCTCTACAACAGCACCCTTGAACTCTAATGCCTCAGCCTCTTTTGCTACGTTATTTAATACGCGGATCGGAGCTGTTGCATCTTCCTTAGAAATAGCGATTGCAGAAGGTCCATCCAAAAGGTTGTCCAACTGTGCGAAATCTGTTCCCTCGAAAGCACGCTTCATCAGTGTGTTCTTGTAAACTTTGTACTCGCATCCTGCCTCTCTAAGTCCTTTACGAAGCTTTGTGTCCTGCTCTACTGTAAGTCCACGATAATCAACGAGAACAACAGTTGCAGCACCATCAATCTTAGCCTTAATCTCCTCAACGATAGGCTGTTTCAACTCTACTTTTGCCATGAGTGTATCTCCTTTCTATGGGTGTGCCCCATTATTTTGTAGGATCATCACAGATCTGCCGATAACCGGCTCTGGCAAGATCCCTGCACTGCACGCAAAAGTTCTAATAAAAAAACCTCTCTACGTAGAGAGAGGAGTAAAATTATCATATCAGATACTTCATCTTCCTCGGTAGGCGGCTATAATCAGACTTACGCGGAAATCCGCACCTACTGTCTACGGCAGTGAGTTTTACTTTTCGCAAAACCTTTACTACATTAGCACACAATTTCGCAATTGTCAAGCTTTTTTCTATTTTCCCTTTCAATTCACCCTTTTTGAACAAACACCCCAATAACGTTATCGAGAGCTGCTTCAGATGTGCGTAGTTTGAGTCTATTTCTAATCGCGCGCCTTGCGGTTAATGTACTCCGTCTTATATTTGGAATACACGATCGTTTGGTCGTGATACAACCCGTAGTACCCGGAAAGCAAATAGCTGACACTGATCGCGATCATAAAAAACGGAATTCCATGATATCCAAAGAGCTCGAAAGCGATCAATAGCGACGTGATCGGGCAGTTGGTCACACCACAAAATACAGACACCATACCAAGCGCAGCGCAAAGCGACGGCGATAATCCGATCAACTGTCCAAACAAGCAGCCAAACGCCGCACCGACGCAAAAAGATGGCACGATCTCTCCTCCCTTGAATCCCGCCTCCAACGTCAACGCTGTAAAAATGATTTTCCACACAAAAGCAAGTGGAACGACATGTCCGGCAATCGCCCTCTCTATGATCGGCACGCCCGCACCCATATAATCTGTAGTATGTAACACCATCGTCAACGCCACGATCACCAAGCTGGAAACCACGATCCTTATATATGGATTTTTGAGCTTATCCCGATAAAAATCTCCCAACGAATGCAGCGTCACACAAAAGATCACACTTACCGCCGCACAGCAAACAGCGAGCAGGATCACTTTTATACTTGGCACAATCAAAAAATCCGGTATCTTCTTTATAAGAAATGTATCCGGTCCAATCCCCATATGTCTTGCAAACTTTGACGCAATCAGCGACGCAAAAACGCAGGGAACCAACGCTGCATAATACATAACACCTACGCTGACAACCTCCATCGCAAAGACCACGGCAGCGATCGGAGTCCCAAAAATAGCCGAAAAAGCGGCACTCATACCGCACATAACCACAATGCGGCGATCCTTTTCATCAAAGCGAAACCAACGGCCAAGCTGATTACCGATACTTCCGCCCAACTGCAAAGCTGCACCTTCGCGCCCTGCCGAGCCGCCAAACAAGTGTGTCAGGGTCGTAGAAATAAAGATAAGCGGTGCCATTTTGAACGGCAGCTCCGTTTCCGCATGAATTGTGGAAAGTACCATATTTGTTCCTTTATCATTTTTATAATGAAAAATATGGTACAAAAATACAATAACAATACCAACAAGCGGTAATAGCAGGATCATCCATGGGTTTGCTGTCCGAAACTGCGTCACCAATTTCAAACATTCCGCAAACAATGTGCTGAATGCACCGACGACCAATCCTGTGATCGACGAAAATACAGCCCATTTGGCAAATACTTTTAGATTATGATATATTCGGCGAACGTAAAATTTCACCATCGCCATTTGTCGTGATATCGAATTCATTCTCATCCTCCATATTCTCCCAGTCCGGAATGTTACAGCCGGACACCCCCTGTACTTTCAAACCTTTGGTATTATGCTGCTTTCATTTGCACACACTTTTCTATTATATCTATATTTTTGATGTTTTGCCAAGTCTAAAACCGATTTTGTATTGACTTTTTCTAATATTATTTTTATAATATCAATAATGATTACTATTTAAGGAGGTGTGCTTATGCAACGTGTTCGGCATAGTAAACAGCGAGATGCTATCAAAGCATATCTGCTCTCAACAACATCACACCCTACCGCAGAAGCCGTCTACGAGCAGTTGCAGAACGACTTTCCAAACATCAGTCTTGGAACCGTTTATCGCAATCTGAATTTTCTCGTAGATCACGGCGAAGCACTTCGCTTAGACATGGGAGATGGCAACGACCACTTCGACGGCAATGTTATGCCTCACAACCATTTCTTCTGCCGCAAGTGCCACCATGTTTTAGACCTGGAAATGGACGGCATCAATCACATTGACGTGATTGCCAATGCAGGATTTGACGGCATCATTGAGGGACATACGATTTATTTTACCGGGCTTTGCCCAGACTGCGCACAGGCTAAAATGCCGTAAAACATGGTGCAGAAAAGTTTTTGATAATTTTTTTCAAAAAACTGTTGACATTATCAGATCAGATGATATAATGAGTCTTGTAAATGATAATCATTACTATTTAAGAAATTCTTAGATAGTATTTAACAACAAATAACTTGAGATGACAAAGGAATGCATAGCAAGCGAAACCTTTGGATATCTTAAACAACAATTACAAAGAAAAGGAGATTACAATTATGGCAAAATGGGTTTGTACAGTATGTGGTTATATTTATGAGGGAGATCAGGCTCCGGAAGAGTGTCCGGTTTGCCACGTTGGCGCAGACAAGTTCAAGAAAGTAGAGGGCGAGCTTACACTTGCTGCAGAGCATGAGTTCGGAATCTATGACAAAACCGTTAAGAATAATCCTGATATCAGCGATGAAGACAAGAAATTCATCTTCGATCAGTTGAAAGCAAACTTCGACGGTGAGTGCTCCGAGGTTGGTATGTATCTTTGCATGGCACGCATCGCACATCGCGAGGGATATCCGGAAATCGGACTTTATTGGGAAAAGGCAGCTTACGAAGAGGCTGAGCACGCAGCTAAATTTGCAGAGATGTTAGGATCCGATTTGGAAAGCAACATGACAGCTTCCACCAAGAAGAATCTCGCTTGGAGAGTTGATTGCGAGTTCGGTGCAACAGCAGGTAAAGTTGATCTTGCTACTTGCGCTAAGAAAAATAACTTGGATGCGATCCATGATACCGTTCATGAAATGGCTCGTGACGAGGCTAGACACGGCAAGGCTCTTAAGGGATTGCTTGAGAGATATTTCGGTTAATGCAATCTGAAAAATAACCGTTGAATTTTATAAGATAAGGGGCAAGGATATTTCCTGCCCCTTTTTTTATCTTCTGGCGTTACGCTCCCAAAAAACACCGTCTTCATAGCCTTGAATCGATGCATCTGTCTCAGCCATTTCCAGCCGTTTTTGCGCCCATGCCCCATACAACGGATTCTGTTCAATTGCAACAAACTTTCGCCCAAGTTTCTTTGCCACGACAGCCGTTGTGCCTGATCCCGCAAAAGGATCCAAAACAACATCGCCTTTGCTGCTGCTTGCTAATAGCAGCTTTGCCAGCAATTTTTCCGGTTTTTGGGTCGGATGTGCCGTGTTCTCCGGCATAGACCAGTATGGAATCGATATATCATCCCAAAAATTTGACGGACAGGTATTTCGAAAACGTCCCTCATCCGTTTCCTCCCAATCCTTAGGATTTCCATCTACCCGATACGGAGCCAGAACCCGTTTACGCACTTTCACCTCATCCAAATGAAACGTATAATCTCTGCTCACCGTCGCAAACCAAATATCTTCCATCCCGTTTTTCCAATTGGATTTCGCGCCGCGTCCTTTTTCGCGCTGCCACGTGATCCGATTCTGCACCAAAAAATATTCCTGAAGCACGTCACCTATGATCAAACTTGATCTCCAATCACAACACACATAAATAGACGCCGTCTTTTTGAGCAAAGGAAGAACCTCCTGCACCCATTTTATGGTATATTCCCGATATTCTTCTCTGCCAACCGCATTAAATTTATTGCCATGATAATCTTTTGCCAAATTATAGGGCGGATCCACGATCAGCAGATCCACAAAATTTGGCGGCAATTCTTTCATTACCTGAAATGTATCTCCAATAATATATTGATCATAAAGCGCATCCGGAGTCATAGTGCTGCCGTCCTGCAATGCAGTTTTAAGCTGATCGCCGTTTTCTGCCAAAATGCATCGTTCCAAATACTCATGGCCTTCCTCTAAAGAGAAATCTATTGTTTTATTTCTGGCTGCCTTTTGTTTCATGGTGCTCCTCCTTTCCCATCGTCCTACCGTATTCCTGTTTTTTACTCATACAGCGAATCCAATGTAAGCAATAAAACATCTTCATCGGCTAACGAGTCATACCAGTCCGTATATCCGGACAACGAAAAAAATATATACTTTGAAACTTTATATTTTGCAGAAATAAGTTTACTCCTTCTAATCAGCGTGTCATATATACCTTTGTCGATCTTTTCATTCTTGAATTTACATTCGCCAACGACTGCCTTTTTGTCAACTTCAGATAAAGCGACAACGTCAATATCTGCAGATTGAGCCCGCACTTCTCCATCTTTCTCTGTGATATTTTCTACACCCCACCACGTACCAACAGAAGTAATAAAGCACCCATACTCACCGGTTATTCCTTTCATCAACGTATAATATCTGCACATTTCTTCAAAAATTGATCCCATAAAAGAATGCAATACCGGCTTAACAACTTTGGTGTAATAAATCTCTCCCTGCCCCATCTCAATGACACTGGTAGCTTTCGGAATAAACTCATACCAAAACTTGAACATATAATCTTTCAAAACATACTGCGTCTTCTTTTTATTTTTTTCATCCGTGATACATTTTTTCTTCTCAATCAACCCCACATTCCTTAATTTTTCTAACGAATACAATACCGTTTGAGCTTTTTCTCCTATCTTTGCTGCAATAATATTAAGTGCATTTTCGCCGGATGCGATCTGCTCAACAATATTATTTACCAATGATATATCTGAAAATTCCTGCGTCAAAAGATTTCTTGTCTCATCATATAAATATCCATCTGTCCTAAAAAAGAGCCTGACGATGTTTTCGTCAATACTTTTATTGGAATCAATCATAGAAAGATACTTCGCAACACCGCCGGTAATTCCATAACAGATTGCCTTATCTTCGTTCGAATAATTTGGAACAAATTTTGCTGCGTCCAAATAGTTAAACGCCTCCAATTTAATTTGAGAATTGCGCCTCCCAAATAACGGACTCTTTTCGCTCAACACCTTCTTCTCCATAAAGCTAAGCGCAGACCCGCACAGAATTATTTTTAGATTCTTGTCATTCCACACTGTATCTATATATTTCTGCAGCACAGACAGAAGTGCTTCATCTTTTTCAGCCCAATACGGCAGTTCATCTATTACAAGAACGATTTTTTCATCACCTATATTTTTATCAATAAAATCAAAAACAGCTTCTAATGTTCCAAAACTAATATTCTCCATCCCAGGCATAAACAGATCCACTACCTGTCTTGAAAACAATTCGAGATTTCTGGTTTTTCCAACTTTTGTAGCTGTATAAAAAATTGTTTTTTTATCTTTGACAAATTCGGCAATAAGCGTAGACTTTCCAATGCGTCTGCGTCCATATATCACCGTCATTCCAATTCCATCTTTATCATAAAACTCTTTTAAAGATGCAAGTTCTCGTTCTCTGCCTATAAACATTGATACCGCCTCCCCGCGTCATATTTTAATTCAAATTCATTTGAACAAAATTGATTTGAATTAAATATATCACAAATATGTAGGTATATCAATCCTATTTTTTCTAATTAGCTTACAAATTGACACGCCTTACTTCCTATGCTATTCTTTTGCCAAATCACGATGCAGCACCGCTGCAAATCACCGAACACAGAAAGGCACATGAAATATGATACATTTTGGAATTATTGGAGCAGGCGACATTGCACGCAAATTTGCAGATGCCGTCAGACAACTGGATAACGCTGAAGTCATTGCGGTTGCCAGCAAATCACTGGATCGCGCACAGGAATGGGCGGCGCGCGAGCATATTCCGTCCTATTACGGAAATTATGCAGAATTACTCGCCAACCCTCGCATCGACGCCGTATACATCGCAACTACCACCAACGCTCACTACGATAACATATTGCAATGTCTGCAAGCCGGCAAACATGTTCTCTGCGAAAAATCTTTGGTACGGTCTGCTCACGAGGCACTTACCGTCTGTAGCCTTGCCAAACAAAAAAACTTGTTTTTGATGGAAGCAATGTGGACGCGTTTTTTGCCAAAAACAACAACTGCAAAGCAATGGATCCAGGAGGGTCGTATCGGCAAAGTAAAATTAATGCAGGCAACTATCGGTTGGAAAGCTGATCCTGTCTACAATAAACGACTCTTTGACCCGGCACTCGGCGGTGGTTCTCTGTATGATCTCGGCATTTATCCACTCGAGGTGCTGCCTTATCTCGTGGACGAAAAAATACTGGATATGGATGCTTTTGTTGCAAGACATTCTACAGGTGTAGATGATCTGGTCAGTATGAATCTGCAGCTCGAAAGCTGTATTGCAAATTTACAGTGCTCTTTTACCACCAAAATGCCGGAAGATGCTTACATTTACGGCGAAGACGGATATATTCGCCTTCCTAAAATGCACTTTGGTTCTAGGGCAGAACTGTATAACAGTGCCGACGAGTGCATTGATTCCTTTGACAGCGGTGAAGAAAATGGATTTGTTTATGAAGTGGCAGAGGTCGTTCACTGCATCGAAAACGGATTATTAGAAAGCCCAATCTGCCCACATCAGATGACGATAGATGCGGCCCGCATCACCTCAGAAGTGCTGCATTTACGCTAATATATAGCATCGATGTTCTAATATATGCTATAATATATTATAAATAATCCACAGAAAGGGCGGTGACAACTTGATTCTATATCATGCAAGCAAAGAGATTGTCGAATTTCCAGAAATTCGTAAATCCAAATTTGCCAAAGACTTCTCCTGGGGATTCTACTGCACCAATAACTACGATCAGGCAGTGAGATGGGCAAATCGCGGCGAGGGTACTCCCACAATAAACGTCTATCAATATACCCCCAACAACCGTCTTAATATATTATCATTTGAAAAAATGACCGATGAGTGGCTGGATTTTATCGCCACTTGCCGCCAAGGTGGCATCCATGATTATGATATCGTTGAGGGTCCCATGGCAGATGATACAATTTGGAACTATGTAAATGACTATTTATATGGCGATATTTCAAGAGAACAATTTTGGGCTTTAGCACAATTTAAATATCCGACACATCAAATCAGTTTTCATACATTAGCTGCGCTTAATTGCTTAACATTCGAAAGGAGCGAAATTGCTTATGACAACAGTGAAAAAAGATGACCTTTTTTATGTTTGTTCATTAATTGAATTTACCGGACGCAAGACTAAAAACCGCCGAAAAGTTATTGTGAATGCACTTGGCGAACAGGGAATCGCAAAGCAATTGCAGGACGCTCCCGTAAATCATTGCCTTTCGTTCGATCAGGTATCCGAGGAATTGATCAACGCATATCATATAAAGGCTGGTGATTTTGATACTATTTCCGGATGTTCGTATAAAATCCCCAGTTTTACTTCTATTGGAAAATTATATTGTTATATGATTCTTGATTGTACAAAAACCGGTCAAGAAATAAAGGAGTTAATTAAAATCTTCAACTCCTTTATCAGTGATGAAATATCAAACTTTAAAACCGGTGTGTATTACGAAAATCCAAGTTATCTAGAGCACTCTTACTTAGAGGGGCATTTTTTGGACTAAGGAATGATAACATAATCTCGTAACTAAATATTGTATATTTTTACTTTATTACCTTTAACATCCCATTCCCCTTTTTCTTCAAAAACTTCTTGTATACCTTATATTGTTTCTTTGGCACTTTGACGGTCAGCTTCTTTGCCGTTCCCTTGAAGGCATTTTTGCCAATGGAACTGCTCTTTAGTTTCGTTGACTTGATCGTGATCTTCTTCAACTTCTTACATCCGGCAAACGCATTTTTACCGATGGATGTAATGTTCTTACCAATCGTTACCTTTTGCAGTTTCGAGCATCCCTTATATGCCTTTGCTGACACTGCGACAACTTTGAAGGTATGACCATCAAGCACTGTGGAAGCTGCTATCGTAATACTCTTGCTCTTCTTGCCGACAGGCTTCACATAAGCAACTGTGCCGCCCGATGAAGTGATGGAAAGGATCTTATAGTAAACCTTTGTCTTCGTGTCTTTGACAAGCTGTCCCTTGCGAAGCTTCTGTGCAGAAGTATTCGGTGCAGCGGATGACTGTGTTGGATTCTTCGCTACATTTGCCCCCGGAGTGACTGTTGGTCTTGCCGTTGGCTTACCGGTCGGTTTCGCCGTTGGGCTGACCGTTGGCGTTGCAGACGGCTCGTTATCGTTTGAAGCTTTTGTCACCTTGACTTGACATACTGCAGATAACTTTCCGTCTTGACTTTTTGCAACAATATCAGCATTTCCTACGCCTACCGCTTGTACCAATCCCGTTTCATCTACCAAAGCAACTTGTTCATTACTACTCTCCCAAGTAACTCCGCTGTCCGTTGTATTGTATGGCTCAATTGCCTCTTGCAGCATATAGCTCTTATCCACCTGAAGCTCTAATGTCTCTTCATTCAAAGTCAGCTTTTCTGCCTCGATCACTTCCGGCTCAAATCCCTCTGCTTCTGCCGGGGCAATGCCATCCCCCTCCTCATTGTTTGGATTGTATAACGCAAGTGCCTGTCTTCTGCCTGCCTCCAAAAAGTTATTATATTTCATATTCGATGATAATGGAATATTTTCATAAGTAAGGCTCTTCACCACTTCATCGTTTTCATATTCCTCAATGTTACAAGTCATTGTTCCATCGTCATTACCGGAATATTCTATAACATAATCATCGTCAGGAAGCAACAAATACTTGGCATCATTATCTACATATGCGGATACATCATCATACCCGGCTACTACCTGATCATTCACAATCTGTGCGCACAGATTACCATCATTATCATACACCGACACATCAACCGGGCAATGGACTTCCACCTTCGTTTTCTTTTCGTTCATGCCTTTTGCCAGAATGATCGTAACATCCTTTACGCTTTTTTTAGCATCTTCTTCCGTGTATCCTGTGGCTGCATACTTCAGACCGGTATACACCATTTCACTGGCAGAACCATACTTGCCGACTACAATTTTTCGGAAAGTTCCCGAAAGAAGCTCATCGGAGATCTCATCAATCCCTTTTCCGTAAATCTTGCTATAACAGCCATGGATCTGCTTCTCCATAATCTTTTTCAAAGAACTCACAAAGCTGTCATAATTTGCATAAGTAATCACGCCTACGCCATTTCCATTTTTCTCACATTTCAGATCTGTTTTGGAAGACTTGACATTAAAGCCTTGTTTCTGGATCTTGTAACTGATGGTTCCAAAGCCTCCATAAGAAACCTGACTGCCATTAAAAGCATAAAAGGTCATATTAGTGGTAAAAACAATCACTATGTCCTTTCCGGTATTTTTGTCCGTTGCCTCAAACTTCAATGTACCGGTATAACTCTTACCTCCCGTAAGCATTCCCTTTGCCTGAGAGATTCCCAGTTTTTCAAACACTTTATCTGCCAAAGCTTCTTTCGATAAATTCGACTTCTTAAGAAGCTGTTTGATCAGTCCGTTTTCACTGTCATCGGTAATGATGCTATTTAGTGCATTTGATGTATAAATCCAGTTGTTTACCTGCGCTGTTACCGCTTTCACCTCGTTATCTGTCAGATATTCACGAAGCTTTGTATCATCAAATGCTGCCTGCGTTCCATTCAAAATCGTGTTGATCTTGTTCATTTCCGGTGCATTCGCGCTGACACTCTGCTTGGTCTGTGCAATCTTCTTTGCCTTGTCCATATTGGCAATATTGACTGTTTTGTTGACCCGGGTCGTGGCATCATCATTAAGCTGTGCTGTGAACGTCGTTGCATTGCTTACATTTTCCGGAATATAGTCATCTTTTAAATATGCCGTCAGGGAAATCGTCTGCGTTTCCCCTAATGCCAGAGATAAATTCGGCTCTTTTTCGTATGAAACGTCCTTACTGTCAAAAATTCCATCTTTCAAGTAATACGGAATTGATCCACTATCTGCAAACTGAGAATCCAGTGTTACCTTTGAAATCTGTACCGCAAGTCCACTGTCTTCTCCTGCTGCCGATAATACCTGTTCCAGCGAATAAGGGTATTTCACATCGCACTTGATCACCAGATTCAGATCAAACTTTTTCTTGGAAAATTTGGAATGTTCATATACAATCTCTGACACCTCCGGCTGGATCTCAATCGTTGGTTTGAGGATATTTTCCGCCGCTGTGATCTGTGTGATCACACCATTCTCCAGCGTCACAGCCACCAGGCGTGTGGTATGATTTGCCAGAAGGTTTATCACATCTTCATCCTCAATTTCGCTGCTGACGGTAATTTCTCTATTATCCAGTGTGGCTGTCCGGTTAGATGTCGTATATCCTCTCAGAGTACCGACAAAACTGCCATTCGTAACGCTTTCTCCCTCAGACGATACCGTACCCGCATAGGACCAAAGATCTGTGTTAGATAAATCTAAATGAAGCACTGGCCGCACTCCCAATTTAGGCCACATATTAGCAACGGCATGACCAGATCCGTCCTCATAAATTCTAGCTGCACCATTTCCCTGGATTGCTGTTCTTAACCACCAAATATCTCGGTAATTACCACCTCGTTTCCATATAGTATACGCAGTATCATGTGTCATCCTTGCATAACTTTCTATATTAAAATTTTCATTAAATCCATAACTTTCTTCACTTATTTCTGCCATCGAAAGCAGATACACCTTATCTCTAGTATCTTCACCTCCAATTATCCCACCATAATCAGAATCATCTCCATTGCTTACCTTCGTCTGCATAATAGCGTATTTTTCTTTATTCGTAAACGCTGAATCAATAAAATTGTTATTTCTATAATCAATACCAGCTTTATTTGATAATGAATCATAGCCATTTAACCAGCTTCTCAATGTACATTCACTCCATGTCACACTTGCATCTGAGTTGTTATACGGTTCTGCATCTAAACTCTGATCTGCCATCAAAAATGCATCATTTCCATCTACTGATAAAACACGCCATTTTATTGATCCTATTTTAAAGTTATTAGACGCTGGCGTTGGTGAAACTTTTGATGTTGGTGTTGGATCGGGCTGCACTGTTGGTTTAGGTGTAATCACTGGTTCTGGTGTTGGTGTGACATTACCTGCTTCTTTCATCATTATCTTTTTTCCAACAACTTTTTTCGAATGTGCCGTCGGAGTAGCTAATATAATTTTAGCAGACACCGGCTCGGGAGTCACAGTCGGTCTGGCAGTTGGCACCCAATATGGTGATGGTGTTGGTGTATGCGGTGCAACCGGAGTACTAAATGGTGATGGTGTTGGTGTATGCGGTGCAATCGGAGTACTAAATGGTGGTGCCGTTGGCGTCGGTGTTGCACCTTGCCAGTAATTTCCAAAGTATACGCAGTCCCATGTTGTGACTCCTTTACTATCCGTGGTCGGATTGTTTAGTCCATAGCCTGCTGCCTGTGCCTGACGGGGCATGGTGATCCCGGTCGGCAGCGACAATACCATCGCCAATGTCATGAGTATGGCGACGGAGCGTTTGAATGTTGTTTTGTGTTGTGTCATCTTGTGTCTCCTTTCATCATACATCCATGGTTTACCTATAAAATATTTTGCCTATTTCTACACTTAGTAACAGCTAATGCCAGAGAAACTTTTCCCGTCTCCCCGGCATCAGCAATTTTACAAACACATTTATTTCTTACTACTTGGTTACCTTCACCGTCTTATTTCCCTTTTTCTTCAGGAACTTCTTATATGCCTTATATTTTTTCTTTGGCACTTTGAAGGTCAGCTTCTTCGCCGTTCCCTTGAAGGCATTTTTGCCAATGGAACTACTCTTTAGTTTCGCCGATTTGATCGTGATCTTCTTCAGCTTCTTACATCCAGAAAATGCCTGCTTTCCGATGGAAGCAACATTCTTCCCGATCGTGATTTTTTTCAACTTTTTATTGTTCGCAAATGCCTTTGGCGCAATGCTCTTCACTTGGTAAGTCACTCCGTTGACCTTGATTTTATCAGGTACGATAACACTACTTGCATTTTTCTTGATTGCTTTGGTATAAGCTACCGCAGGCTGTTTTTTATCTGCTGATATGACCTTATATGAAGCAGTCTTATCCTTTACAGTTGTGCCGACCGTTGCCGGAGATAATGTAGCTTTGGTATTTGAAGGAGTTGTGCTTGGTGTTGCTGTCCCCTGTGCATCTTGTGCAGCACCGGGTGTCGGTGCCGGTGTCATACTTGGGGATACAGTTGGAATAGGAGCCTCGGTTGCGTTTGGCGTCTTGGTTACTTCTGGCGTTTTTGTCGGTTTGCCCGTTGGTTTTATGGTTGGCTTTACCGTTGGTTCTGTATTTATATCATCTTCCTGAGCATACCATCCCTTGTCTATACAAAATATAATTTTGCAGTCTTGATATGCGAATACCGAAGTATAATACTCTCTATCTGGTTGAGTAATGTCAAATATACTATTGCCATCCTCATCAAGCACCTCATATTGCTTCAAGGTATCACTAATTTGTGTCTCACGAACTTCTACTTTTCTCTCTTCTGTTTGTGGATCCTTATTTAATTTGCCATTGTAATAATAATAAATTTCAGATTCGCTTTTCCCATTATTATATTCACATATTTCAAATTCATTTCCATGTCCATAGATATCAAATGAATACAGCATCTGTGACACATCTTGTTTCCATAATAATAAATACTTTGTATTTCCTCGCTCGCTATCATCCACTGTATGATCTATATACTCCTCATCATCAGGTACTAATTTTTTTGCTATTACATAATAGTCCTCTCCTATATTATTCTCATAATTAAACTGAAGGTCTACATAATTTCTAAAATCACCTTTAGAATCCTTATAAATAATGTCATCTATTATTTTCCCCTTACTAGGTTCCTCCTCGATATAATGAATGTTCCCTTTTTCATCTCTAAGATATTGCCTACCTGCAATTAAACATCCCTGTACCATCAAATCGCCTTCGTGATTATAATATGATACAATCTTTTCCTGCGATTCATTTGCATCTAATACTATAGGAACCGTAACCTTATAGTACTTATCTCCATCTCCCCATGAAGGCTCCACTTCCGGTTTCTCTATCTTAGTAATCTTATACGATGTTCCAGTATAAAATTTTGTATAATTTATATTTTTTAGTGAAGCATTTACCTTTTGCATCGCGGCTGCATTTTTTTCGTCTTTTTCATCAACCACCGCCTTTACCATCGTGTGCATATCTTCTACGCTAATTTCTTTTCCTTGTGCCGTATAATATGCAACTTCCACATCTGTATTATTCATAAGACTTTCAATAGAATCTAAGATACCATCTTCCGACATACTATTATATATGTGAATACCAGCTATATGCGTAGATGACTCCGGCTCAGTTGCTTTACGATAATAATCGTAATCCGGACAGATTAATTTTCGAAAATACATTGTACCATTCACATAAAATCTATTAAAGACCATATACTGCTCTCCTGTTGCGCCATAAATTTTACTATCCAAAGATAATTCCTTACCATCCAGAATGATTCCAATTTCTCCAGATGCCTTTATAATGGCTCAGTTGTCAAGACAAAAATCTGAGATTTTTATAATGAACTGATAT
>ERZ827197.606-NODE-606-length-39435-cov-4.827755_pt1 | contig 39435 bp, 34 predicted proteins | sample MGYA00519867_ERZ827197 | MGnify/ENA primary metagenome ERZ827197 (study PRJEB31778, sample SAMEA3449278) | human gut metagenome | biome: human gut; feature: human-associated habitat; material: faeces | place: United Kingdom | collected 2010/2012 ...
TCTTTAGTAATAAATCTATTTAATATATCTTTATTTATATCTTCACTCTTAATTTTACTAAATCTATCTTCTATTCTCTTTATCTTAGTATCAATAGTTTCATCAATTACACAATCACTATAATCAATATTATATAAATTATTAAATGCTTCAACTATAATATTTATTCCTTCAAGTGGATGACTAGAGTAATAATCACTACATAACATTTCACCTTTTAATGACTTTGTTAATATATATGATTTACCATTATATTTTTCATAAAATACTTTTTCAGGAACTAATATTTTATCTTGTAAATAATCAAGCCTTATTGACTCTTGTGATAAATGATCAGCAACTTTAAGAAAGAATACTTTACTCTTCTTTCTTATTTTATATACTTTAGTATTACTACATCCAATAGTAACTTCTTCTATCTTAGCGTCTTTTATAAATTCATTTAATCTATTACTTCCTTTAATGTTAATAACTTGTGGAGTTTCTTTAATAGTATTTTCTATTGCTGGAACAGTCTTTACTTTTAAACTGTCATAATTCCCCTCATAACTTACTAATTTCTTATTTTCTATTCTAACTATTCTAGTAGCTATTTTATTAATGAAATATCTATCATGTGATATAAATAATATTGTACCATCAAATTCTAATAAGGATTCTTCAAGTATCTCTCTTGTATCTATATCAATATGATTAGTTGGTTCATCAAGTATTAAAAAATTTGACTTAAGTAATATTAATTCTAAAAGTTTAATTCTTACTTTTTCTCCACCACTTATATTTTTAAGTTTCTTATCTATTTCTTCACTTCCAAAATAGAATCTATTTAGTTTACTTCTAAGTTCGCTTTCACTTCCTACAAAAATCTTTCTCATGTGTTCATAAATTGTCAACTCTTCATTGTCAAATCTTATCTCTTGTGGAATATAGCCTATCTTAATATTTGTACCTAATATAATATTATCATGTGTATTATTTATTATACTTTTAATAAGTGTTGTTTTACCTGTACCATTACGTCCCATCAAGCAGACTCTATCTTGATAATATATTTCCATATTAGATGAAACTAATAATTCACGAGAACCAATATTTAAATCTAAATTCTTAATCTTAAGTACTTCATTACCACTCCTATCAGTTGTTACAAAGTTTACTTTAAGTTCACTTTTTTCTACTGGCTTATCTATTAGTTCCATTCTGTCTAATCTTTTTTGCATAGCCGCAGCTCGTCTAAAGAACATAGGATTATCACTCTTTGTTCCCCATTCTTTGAGTCTAACTATTGCTTCTTTTATAGCAGTAATTTCTTTTTGTTGATTTTTATAACTTTGAAATTGTAATAAGAATCTCTTTTCACTCTCTTTTAAATAATAGCTATAATTTCCATAGTATACTTCTTCTTTACAATTCTTTATTTCAATAATTTTATTAATTACTCTATCTAAAAAATATCTATCATGACTTACTATTAAACAAGCACCTTTATAATTATTTAAATATTCTTCAAACCATTCTAATGTTTCAATATCTAAATGATTAGTTGGTTCATCAAGTAAAAGTACATCAACTTCACTAAGTACAAGTGATGCTAAATTAATAATAGTTTTTTCTCCACCTGATAAATTATTATATTCTGTATCAAGTAATTCATCACTTAACTTAAAACCATTCTTAATCTTGTTAATTCTTTCATTAAGTTGATATCCACCTTTTATTCTAAATTCTTCTTGTAATCTATCTAATGCTTTAATAGATTTCTCACTTGAATTCATATTTTTAACAAATTCATTTATATTGTTTTCAAGTTCTATTAATTCCTTAACTCCTCTATAAAATACTTCTTTTGCTTTAACATTATCTTTTTCTTTATTTGGTATTTGGGATAAATAGCCTACTCTGGCACCTTTTCTTATGTTTATAGAACCACTATCTATATCTTCTCCCATAATAATTCTAAGTGTAGTTGTTTTACCACAACCATTAGGCCCAATTAAAGCAATTCTTTCACCACTCTTTATTTCAAATGAAAAATCTTTAAGTATAGGATTAAACCCATAACTTTTATTTATTTTATTTAAACTTATCTCTATCATTTCTTACTCCTTATTTTATTGCATGCTAAAAAAATCACACTTAGCTATTCTGCAAGGAATAAGCGAAGTGTGATATCACTACTATACATAATTCTAGTACCAATGTATCTCATAATATCACCTTTCAGTGGTATTATAACACACTATGAATTATTTTTGTATCATTTTTTTACTAACTAAATAAAAACTATAAAAATTGTTTTTTTAATTCATCTGTAGTATCTTCATTTTTGTACAAGTTGTTTTTTTTTAATATTTCTTCTAATGAACAGTTGTTCTTTCTATATTTTTCTAATTCAACAAACGCAGAAATAAATTGTTCCAATGTTAAATCAGTTTTTTCACCAGTTTTATTATTTTCAACCGTTACAAAGCCATGTTCCAAAGTTTTTCCGAAAACAGCAACATATGGAGTTCCTACAACCCTACTATCTTTTAATTTTGCACCAATTGATAATTCATTTCTATCGTCATATAAAATTTGAACACCATTTTCTAATAATAAATCATATACAGCTTGTGCTTTAGTTGTTTTATCTGAATCGTCTAGCTTAGGAATTATGTATAATGGATAAGGAACTATATTAATTGGCAATGAGATTCCTTCAAATTTATTTTGGTTATTCTTTAATAAACTATTTTCATAAACCATAGCTAATGTTCGGCTTACACCAATGCCATAACATCCCATTATAAAATTTTTAGGCTTACCATTTTCTGCTATGAATGTTGCACCCATAGCTTTAGTATATTTATCTCCCAGCTGGAATATATGCCCTAATTCAACTGCTTTCTTTGTTTGCAAAGATTCAGTGTTTTTTATACCATATACATTTTCTAAATATTCTTTATAATTATCTCTATCTAATAATTCTGAATTAAAAGCTTTACCAGTAATACTGTCAAATAAAATATTATCTTCGCCAATATCAGAAACACACATAAATTCTTCAGATTTATTACCACCAATTGCACCACTATCTGCTCCAACTGGTTGAACACTTAATCCAAGTGATTCAAATATTTCCAAGTATGCTTTTTTCATTCTTTCATATTCTATATTAAGATCATTTTGGTCTTTACCGAAACTATATGCATCCATCATATCAAATGATTTTCCCCTAAGCAAAAACCCCCTAGTTCTTATTTCATTTCTGAATTTTTCTCCAATTTGAAAATAAGTAACGGGTAAATTTTTATATGAAATAAGTCTATTATTAGCGTATTTTACAACTGCTTCTTCAGCTGTTGGTGCTAAACAATAATTTCCCTTTTCAGTTAGGCATCTGAACATGACGTCATCAGCTACATATTTTTCTAAACGTCCTGATTCTTTCCAAATACTTTCTGGCTGCAATAATGGTAGAGATAGTTCTGAACAGCCATATTTAGTTAAAACAGAACTTATAATACTAGTTATATTCTTTTTTACTAAATAAGGAATATGTCCATAAGCATATACTCCACTACTAAATTGATCAATTTGTCCCGTTTGAACAAGCATGTCTTGCACTGGAAATTGACTATCTAAATTTGTTATTTTTTTTGATATTAATCCAATTTGTGAAACTTTCATTAAAATACCTCCATTTTTTCGCTTGAAATATTATATCACAATATATTCTTTTATTCAAATTTTAATTCATTTATCTTTATTTGACTTTAAGATTTTTGTTGTTGAATTGTTTATTACTTGAATATTTTTATTTATATTCTCTAAAAATATTTTTATTTTATCCATTATATTTTCATCATATATAGTGCCTATTATAGTTTTATCTGAATTTGAATCATAACTTTCAAATATTGATTTTGATATAGAATAGTTTGGCTGCCACACTTCTCCGTCGGAATTAACTAATATGTAGTTTAATTTTCTATATGAGTTAGATTTTCCTTCTATTTCTATGTTTGTATTTGTTTCATTTAAAAGTAATTCTGTTATTTTTTTCTCAAATAGTGAATTATCAATCTCAAACAATTTTCTATTTTTATATCCTAAATCACCTATTGGCGAATATTGAAAAAGTTGCCATTGAGTAACATTTTCAAACTGTTTTATTATACTTAATATTTTTTCCAAATCATTGACATTCATTTTATTAACAACAGTATTTATGCAAATATTATATCCACATTTGTTTAAAGTAGATAAAATAGAAATTATTTCATCTAAAGTGATTCCAGTTCTAAAATAATTTATTTGCTCAGTCGTGTATCCATCTACTGGAATTCCAATTTTAGAAATTTTATCATTTAATATTTCTGGATTTATATATTTTACTTTTCCACTATCATGAAATACAATGTCCGAACTACCCACAAAATTCTTACCTACTGTGTCCATATATATTTCTAAATTTAAATTATGTAATTCATTAACTAAATAAACTATATCTTTTCTAGTCATAGGATCACCACCTGCAAGAGTAACTTTTTTTAAGTTAAATTCTTCTTTATAATTTTTGATAAAATTTATTAAGTCTTTTGTTGATACTTGTTTTTTTCCAAAGTATTGGTAGCACCCTTTGCAACAAGTGAAACATCCCTTACCAGCCGCTATAATTAGGCTCGGATTTTTTCTCATAATTACTCACCCCACTTTTTTAATTTTTCTGATATTTTATTTTCTTTTATATATTTTCTCATTTTTGCATTATATTTTTCTATCAATTTTCTGTTTTCTATCAAATTAAATTGTTCTAGATATTCTTTTAAATATAGATAATGTAATTTTGGTGCTATTTTTTCTTTCGTTTTTATAGGCATCAACCAATAATGTACATTTGCTGATTTGGATGTTTTTTCTTCATAGTAAATGTTAACATATTCAATGTTTAAAATTTCTTTCATAGCTTTTCTCATCTCATAAATCCAAAAATTAATTTTTTCAAATAATTTAAAATCTAATTCTGTTATATTTCTATAATGTTTTCTTAAACTTATAATATAAAATCCTGGTAATGCATATGAAGCATCTTGACTAATGCAAATATCTTCATCAATATAAATTGGTAAAAGGATTTTATCTAATTTTTTTCTATATTTTTCTATAAAAATACATCTTGGTAAATCTTCTGATACAATATAACATCTGTACTGTTTAGTTCCACCTAAAAAATCTAAATATCTATAGTTTTTTTCTAATTTTGGCAGTTCTTCTAGGCTATTTACATCTATATATTCGTTCATTTATTCACTTCCTTTAACATTTATCAACAAACTTTTTTAATAAATCTAATGATAAAAATTCTATTTCTAATATTTCATTATTTGAATCAATATATAACTTATTATCTTTTTTTGTAAAATTTAATATTTCTGATTTTTTTCTTTTACTTTTTGATGTAAATTTATAATTTTTAATTCCAATTGACTTTAAATATACTTTATTTCCATTGTAAATTAAATCAACAAAATAATTCCAATAAGCTTTCTTTTTATCTTTTGATTTTAAATCATTTAATTTATATATATAGCCATTATATCCATCAATTATATATTTTTCATTTAAATTTAATGTTTGACTTTCTTTAATAATTATAGCAGGCTTGTTAAATTCTCTTATAATATTTGCAAAATGAGAAAGATATCCGCCTGTTTGCAATAAAATAGCTTTACTATTTATAATAATAACTAAATCTTTTGAAGTCAATTTACCAGTTTGTAATATTATTTCAGAATTATCACATTTTTGTAAATCTTTTATATGTCCTATTGTAAAACCATTTGAGATAGAGTCTCCTATTATATGTTTTTGTGGAATACTTATTTTTTGAAGTTTATTTGAATTTCTTTTATTAATGATGATTGGTCGTGACTGAAATATATAAATATTATTATTTTCATCTATTCCCCATTCAATATCCTGTGGTACTTCCATCTCTAATTCTATTTTTTTTCCAATTTCTAATAATTTATTTAATACTTTAGGAACATTGTTATAATCATCTTTAATTGTTATAACTTCTTTTTGACCTGATACGACATCTTCACCTAAACCATTACAAAATTCTATAATAGGTTTGTTTTCTCCGGTTATTGGATTAGCAGTAAACATTACACCAGCTTTTTTTACTGGTGCCACTTCCTGAATCAATACAGCCATACCTTGATTTTGAAAATCTATATTATTGATTTTATAATATTTCATGGCATTGGATGATATGAATGAATAAAATATTTTATTTATTGCTGTTAAAATTTCCTTATCTGTTGTTAGATTTAAAAAGGAATCATATTGCCCTGAATTTGTAAAAAGTATTGAATCTTCACAACTAGCTGAACTTCTTACAACTATTTTTTTATTTTTAAATTTACTTCTTATTTCACACAAAATCTCTTTTTCTTCATTTGATGTTAATAATTTCTTTTTTTCTTTCAATAGCCTTTCTTTAATAGTGCTGTTAAAGAATTCTAAAGATAATATTAATGTTTCTGGAATATTAACATTTTTTTCATCAGATAATAAATTATATAATTTTCTTAAGACTTCACCTTTTGTGCCAAAATTCTCTTTGTTGTTTTCAAAGTTAATTAACATTATATACACCGCTTTCTATTAAAATTTAATACTTATTGCATTCATTTTCTATTAAATTCTCTTATTTTTCTTTTTGCAAGTGTTGTTTGTGCTTTATCTATCCATTCTTCTCTTGGGCCAAAAGACATATCACTAGTTACAATTCTTACTCTATCTTTATTTTGTAATACATAATCAACAGGTACGAATTCATCATTAACAAATACTCCTACCATCGTATTTCCTATATCCGTATGTATTTTATATGCAAAATCTATTGGAGTAGCTCCCTTTGGAAGTTCAATGATATCTCCTTTTGTTGTATAAACATATATCTTATCTGCAAATAATTCACTTTTCACTTGCGATACAAATTGCTGATTATCACTAAACATAGAATTTATTTCAACCAATGATTTAAAAAATTGAAATTTCTTTTTTAAATCATTTTGCATAACATCTCTTGCATGACCTTTTTTATCATCCCAATATGCTGTAAGTCCAAATGATGCTACTTTATCCATATTAAATGTTCTTATTTGAGTTTGAACTAATCTATCATCTGGTCCAAATACTGTTGTATGTAGACTTTGATACATATTAGTTTTAGGGTTACAAATATAATCTTTAAATTTATCATTAATAGGATGATATTGTTTATGTACTATTCCAAGTGCATAGTAACAATTAGCCACATCATCAACCATAACTTTTAAGGCAAGTAAATCATGTATATCAGATAATTTATGTCCTTCACTTAATCTTTTATATATACCATATATATTTTTAGTTCTGATTTTTATTTCATTTGGTATATTTTTATCATTTAATAACATTTCTATTTTATATAGCATTTCTTTTAAACATTCTTCGCTTGATTCTTCAAGTCGTAATTTTCTATCTTCTATTCTTTTATACATATCTGGCTTTAAATATTGTAAAGACAAATCTTCTAATTCTGATTTAATTCTATAAGCACCTATGTAATATGCAAGTGGAACAAAAATTTCCATTGTTTCAATAGAATTTTCTTTTTGTTTAAATTCTGATTTAAATTGCAAAGTTCTCATATTATGAAGTCTATCAGCCAATTTAATAATTATTATTCTTACATCATCTGTAATACCTGTAATTATTTTTCTTGTATTTGCATAATTTTGATCTTGCTTAGAAGAAAAATTCATTTTTGATAATTTTGTTACGCCATCTACCAAATTAGCGATATCTTTATTAAAATCATGTGATATATCTTCTTTTGTTATATTTGTATCTTCTAATGTATCGTGTAAAAGACCAGCACATATAGTATCTTTATCGGCATGCATTTCTGCTAAAATATACGCTACATTCAGTGGATGACTTATATATGGCTCACCGCTTTGTCTTATTTGACCTTGGTGTAAATTTTCAGCATAATAATATGCTTTTTTTATTGATTCAACTTCACTTGGATTATAACTCTCTATTTTTTCCATTAAATCATCTAATGTTATGCTATTCATTTTTTCACCTCCCTGCATAACAAAAAACGACGATGAAAAATCATTTTTCAATCGTCGTTTTAAGTTCGTTATTTAAAGGGCATTCAATGCAGCAGTCACAGAAGTCGTCAAAGCAGCAATTAATGCATGAACAACCAATGCTAGTAAAATCATTTTTTCTAGCATTCATAATATCATCAAAAATATTTTTGATATTACTATATTTCATACTGCTTCCCTTTCAAATCAATAAATTATATCTAATTTACATTATTACAAAAGGGTTGTCAATAGATTTTGTGAAATTTTTTGAACTTTTTAAAATAAGTTGTCTTGTCTATTTTTCTTCATCTACTAAATAAGTATAAACTCTAATATTATGATAAGTTCCATAACGATCTTTATATTTCTTTCTAATAGTTCCATCTAATTTAAAACCATGACGTTCTAATAATTTACATGAAGCTATATTTTCTTCCATAACTTCCGCTAAAACCATATTTATATTTTCTTCATGAGATTTATTTAAAAAATAATTTAATACATAAGACATTATTCCTTTATGTTGATATTTTCTGCTTAAATTATAAGATATTTCAGCAAAGTTATGTTTTTTATTAACAGAAAAAGTGAAACTTCCAACTACCATATTATCTACTTCTATAGCATATACATCAGGACTTGAAGCAAAAAAGTTAATAGCATTTTCAGCATCTTCTATTGTTTTATGAATTGGATATAACATATATCTTGCGACTTCTTCATCACTTGTCCAGTTATTAAACATATCATCTCTATCAGTTTCTTTAAATCTTCTTATTATTATATTTTCCATAATATATACCTTTCTAAAGATAACTTTTAATTATTTATCTTCTTTTAAATAATTATTAACTATTTCAATAATTCTATTATATTCTCTTTCAAGTTCATTAAAGTTATCTTTAACAAACTCTTTATCATCTTCTTTACTTTTAAGTTCATGCTCATAAGATATTCTAGCAAGTTCAGTAAAACCAAAATATTTTGAATCACTTTTTAGTGAATGTACATCTATACTATAGTTTTTCATATCATTCTTATTCTTACTTGAAACAATTCTATTCCATTTACCAGTTACTTCAAGTAACCAATCTTTCATCATTTCTTTATAAGTACTAACATCACCAAAGTTATCTAAACCTATAGTATAATCTATACCATTATCTTTTAAATATTGTATTTCATCACTAGATTCATTAACTTCACTTTCTTCTTCATCAAGTGGTTCCATATTACCTATCTCATATTTAGGAGCGTTCTTTAGTTCTTCATCTAAACTTTTATATTTACTTTCTTTATTACTTGTTTTATTACTTAAAATACTATCAAGCTTTGATTTAATTATTTCTTTACTAAATGGTTTTGATACGTAACCTGCGAACCCTAATGATTTATATTTTTCTTCACTACCACTTATCGCATCAGCTGTTAAAGCAATTACTGGTGTATTAAATCCATCTATTTCTTGAAGTTTCTTTAACGCTTCTTCCCCATTCATAACAGGCATCATTATATCCATTAATATACAGTCATAATGTTTACCACTATTAACTTTATCTAAACATTCTTGTCCATTATAACAAGTATCTATTTCTTTAAAATTAAGTACATTTAAACTACGAAGTGCTACCTTAATATTAAGTTTATTATCATCAACTACCAAAATAGTCATATTTGAATAATCTACATTATTAGTTATTTCTTTTGATACACTTGTCTTAACACATGTATCACTCATCTTACTTATCTTTTGTGGTATTGTTACCATAAATATAGAACCACTCTTATAAATACTTTGTACATTTATTTTACCACCCATTGCATTTACTAAGTGTTTTGTTATCGCAAGACCTAAACCAGTACCTTCAGTAGATGTATTCTTTTCAACATCTAGTCTTTCAAATTTAGTGAATAACTTGTCAATATCTTCTTTCTTAATACCACGACCTGTATCTTGAACAGTTATAAATAATGTACATCTGTCACCTTTATTAATACATCTTATATTTAAATTTATATTACCTTTATCAGTATACTTAATAGCATTAGTCAACAAATTATTAACAATTTGTTTTATATGAGTTTTATCACCTATTAATTCATATGGTATATCTTCTGCCATATTAAGATGAAATTCAATTGGCTTTTCACCTATTCTTGTACAACAAATTCTTGAAAGTGTTTCTATTTCTTCTTTAAAATTATATGAAACTTCCACCATTTCCATCTTTTCACTTTCTATTTTATTTATATCTATTATATTACCAACTATTTCAAGTAATGTTTTTGATGCATTAACTACATCATCTAAATCTTGTTTCATATCATCTGGACAATTACTTCTACTTTGCATATCTTCTGAAAGACCAACTATCGCATTAAGTGGTGTTCTTATTTCATGTGACATACTACTTAAGAAATCACTCTTCGCTCTATTTGCTTTCTCTGCCTGATCCTTTGCTGAATTTAATTCTTCTATTGTTTTCAAATCTGGGTTTTCTATTGTGAAGTACATAAGACAACATATTAAACTTTCCATAGCTGCTGTTATTACTAATTCAGGGTGTTTCATTTGAATAAACATAGATATCATGCCTAAAACTAAATAGGTCCAAATAGGAATAACTTTTTTATTTAATTTATTATTCTTTCTCTTTAAAATTAAAATTATAAAAATAATTACACTTAATGTAGAAGATAGACAAAAAACAATTTGAACTGCTGTTCCGTATGTATAATAAATTTTTTGACTGACATCTCTATATAAACTATAAGGAAGTATAAAAATCAAGATACTCATTATCAAATCCATTATTAATGTAATAGTAGTAGCAATCTTCTTATATTTAAAAGATATTTCTATTAAATAAATAATTAATAAAGATATAAATATTATAAAATATACAAGGTACATTCTTAAAATAAAATCACTTATTATATGTGGAACAACATCATATTTATATGATACAAAATCACATAAGAATTGTAATACCAATCCAATTAAATTTGTAATAAGAAGATACTTATAAATCTTATTTTCTCCATTATTTATTCTTTCTTTTGAAAAATATAAAAATGATAAAACAATAATATATATAAAACTAAAAATAATTAACCAAGTTAAATTTGATATTGCCATATTCTTCACTCCTTATTATAATTTTACCACAATAGTTTCATATTTTCACAAAAAAAGTTATCTAATTTAAGATAACTTTAGTTGCATATTTTTATCTATTCCTTTTTCTATTAATATAAATCCATCTTTTTCTTCTTTTATTTTTGAAACATCTCTTTTACCTGATTTAGCATATGGAAATGATTTTCTAATTTTAAATCTATGAGGAACCATTTTTTCATTATTTGTTCTTTCATAAATATATTGTTTAATTTCAAATAATTTTTCTTCTAAATATTCTGGGTTTTCTTCTATTTCCTTTTGTACTTTATCAGTAAAAATTATATGTGCTGCTAATTCTTTAGTTCCATTATTGTCAAATTCTAGTACATCGCACATTTTTATTTCATCTAATTCCATTAGAATATTTTCTATATCAAAATTATATATTTTTTCGTTATCGATTATTGAATAATCAGTTGCTCTTCCTTGAACGAATAAATTTCCTTTTTCATCTATATATCCAATGTCTCCTGTACAATTCCATTTTATACCATTTTTATCTATATGGAAATATTCTTTTGTTGCTTCTTCATTTTTATAATAACCTATCATACTACAAGGTGTATTTGCTAAAATTTGTCCTCTTTCATAATATTTTAATTCGTTAAATTGTTCATCAAAAATTCCAATTGTAACTCCTGGTAATGGAATTCCTACTGAACCTCTTGTATTTTCAGCTTTTTGAGTTTGAGTAGTTATTGCTGCTCCACACTCACATTGACCATACGCAACTCTTAACTGAGCATTACTTCCATGTTCTTTAAATACTTTTTCTATTTTGCTTGCTACTTCGTTACTTAATGGTTCCCCGCCTTCAAACGGATAATTAAAAAATGATAAGTTTTTATTTCCTACTAGTTTTTCATCTAAAAATCCTTCATACATACTAGTAGGTGCAACACAGTAATTTGGTTTTGCTTTAATAATATTTTTTACAAAAATATCTCTTTCAAATCTTGGATCCATAAATACTGATGTACCATAAGATAAAGGTAAATGTATAGATGTACTTAAACCTGTTGAATACCAAGGTGGTATTATTTGATAAAATTTTTGTCCTCTTGAAATGTCAACTCCTGATGCTGGATATGATTGAATCGAATTTTGAAAACTATCATTTGATAACAGAATTCCTTTTGATGCACCAGTTGTTCCACTAGAATACACCATAGTAAGAGGTAAATCTTTTTCATATGAAATTGTTTCAGTTTCTTTTTGCTTTCTTCCATCTTTAATAAATTGATTCCAATATAACTCATTACTGAAACTATCTATTTTATAAGTTTTTGTGATAAATCTTAACATTGATGAATTTAATGTTGGTAAAATAATTATATTTTTTATTCTAGAGCCCTTTATTGCTTCTTTTAATTCTGGATAAAACTCATCCATTATTATTAATGTATCACTTTCACAATCGCTTATTCTTGCAATTAAATCTTTCTTTTCAAAGTGTGGTGCTATCATATTGGCTACAGCACCTATCTTTGATAATGCATAAAATGAATATACAGTTTCAGGTATTCCTGCTGCACATATTGTTACAAAATCTCCCTTTTTTATACCATATTCTTTAAATGCTTTAGCAGTCATCTCAATATTTTTAAAAAAAGTTGAATAATTTATTTTACTTCCAAAAAACTCTAATGCTAAATCTTTTTGAAATTTTATATTATTATCATATACTTCTTGAAATACAGTCCTTTTTTGAATTTCTTTTTCTAATTCATTTTTATTATAGTTTACATACCATGGTTTATCAATTGTTGGATACCCACTTCTTTTTTCATTTTTATTTAAATAATCATAATTTGTCATTTTTTTAATATCCCCTCTTATTTGTCTAGATTATACCACATTTCTTATTTTTATCAAAACAAAATGTAACATTTATGATACATTAATGCAATATAAAAACACCATAAGGTGCTTCTATATTTTATTCAGATACTATCATAATGAATTTTGTAGTTCCGTCTGTATTATTATCTTTAGAACTAAATGAGTTATATGAATTTCCTAAATCTATTAATTTTTCTACTTTTTTAGATGTAGTTTTTAATTTTCCATTAACAATATTTGTTATTTTTGAAATTCCTTCTTTATTAAATTTATTTAATCCATCATTAAGTGAAGTTGCTCCTTCTAATAATAATTTACTTGATGTATTAAATTCATTTGATACTGTATTTATATATTTAACACTTGTATTTAATTCAACAACACCACCATTAAATTTATTACTATTTTCAGCTAAATATTTTACTGATGGAGATAATTTATCTATTTCAGTACATAATGGTTTAGAAGCTTCTGCAAGTCCTGTCATATTTTTATTTAATGAACTAACACCTCCATTAAGAGAAGTTATTGTAGTAGATACACCACTTAATGTTTTAACATCAACATTCTTTTGTAATGAAACTATTTCTTCTTCTAATAATTTTTTAGTTTCTTCATCAGTAGTACTTTCTTTTATTTGATTTAATACTTCAATATGTTTCATAATAGCAGTAACACTATCATTAATTGTTGAAGTCATTTTTTCACTTGAACTAGCAAGTTCTTTAGTTTTAACATTTAAATTATTTATACCAACTGCAAGATCTTTTATTGATGAAGTGTATTTACCTAAATCTTCTACATTCTTATTTAAACTTTGAACGCCAGCATTAATCTTAGAATAACTTTCCATCATATATACAGTTTTACTATCAAGTGTCTTAAGTCCATCATTAAATTCATTATACTTTTCACTATATTTAGCAAGATTTTCTTTTAAATTTTTACTTCCGTTTACTAATTTATTTGTTGAATCACTTAATTTATTAACACTACTATATATTTTATTTAACTCACTAAATGAATTATTATTTTCATCAAATAAATTAGATGAAGCAGCCATATAAACTGAACTAAATTTATAAGATGTAGTTTTATATTCAATAGTTATTGTATCCATTCCTTTTAATTCATCTATTTTTAAACTTTCATAAAGTCCAGGAACACTATAACCTGCTATCATATAATTAATACCATTATCAATGATTTTAGCATTATCAACTTTTAAATCACTTACATTATCTTTATCAAGCATCATAAATGATGTTACTAAGAAAGGTGTATATAATGTTGTTTTTTTACCATTTATATATTCTTTACTTGAAGAATTATTTTTATATTTGATAACTATTTTAACATTACCACTTTTACCATCTAATTCTTTATTACTTATTTCTTCATCATTTAAATAATATTTTATAGTTGTTTCTATTGGTAAAACTTTTTCACTTGTTCCTTTGTAAAAAATATCTTTTCCATCAGTATTCCATACCAATTTATTATTTGTTAAATTATATTTTTCATTTCCATTAACATTAATTATATTTGTTAAATTAGTTTTATCATTATAATTACCTTTATTTAAATTTGATAAATGATTACTTACTATTGTTTTAGAAACAGATCCATTACTTTCAAGTCTTGAATAAACTGTTTCATCTTTAGTCGTTCCAAATATTGTTAATGGTAACATTGTTGTAATTAATAATCCAGCTAAAACTTTCTTTTTCATTTTTAATTCCTTCTTTCCTTTACCTTTATATGTAGTTTTCATAATTATTCCATCAAATAACATAAGTAATGATGGTAATATTAATATAACTACTAACATACTAATAATTGCTCCTCTAGATATTAGAGTACATATTGAACCTATTAAATCTATATCAGTATAAACACCTACTCCAAATGTTGCAGCAAAGAAACACATACCGCTTACGAATACTGAACTTACACAAGTATCTAATGTTTCCCTCATAGCATCATGTTTATCTTTTCCATTATTTCTAAGTTCTAAATATTTAGTTGTCATAAGAATAGCATAATCTATTGTAGCTCCAAGTTGTATTGTTCCAATTACTATTGATGCAATAAATGGAAGTGTTACTCCTGTATAATAAGATATAGCTACATTTACAAATATTGCAAATTCTATTGCTGATATTAATAATACAGGTAATGACAATGATTTTAATACGATAAACATAATTACAAATATTATTCCTATTGAAACATAATTAACATTTTTGAAGTCCTTATCACTAATTTTAATTAAGTCATTAGTAAGAGGTCCTTCTCCAGCAATTATTGCATTCTTATCATATTTATGTACTAAGTTATTTACTACATCTAATTGACTAGTTAATTCAGGAGATGCAACTTCATAACTTGAATTTATAAATAACATTTGATAATTATTATTTTCAAAAATACTAGTTACTTCATCATCTAATACTTCAAGTGGAAATCCATATTTAGTAAGTTCACTTGAACTAAGTACTAAGTCAATTCCTTTTGTATTTTTTAATTCATCTACTAAAGATGATACTTCATTTATTTTTAAATCTTTATTTAGTAATACTATTTCTGGTGAAACAATATTAAATTCTTTTTTAAGTTCTTCATTTGCTTTAACACTCTCTAATGTTTTAGGAAGTGATTTATCTAAGTTGTAATAAACATTTACATTATGGTTACCAATATAAGCAGGTATTAATAATATTAAGAATGCAATAAATATTGGTTTATAATGTTCTAAACTAAATTTCTTTATGTGATTAAATTTAGGTAATAATGATTTATGTTTTGTTTTATTAATATATTTATCTAATATAAGTAACATTGCTGGGAATATTGTTACTACACATATAAGTCCAAATATAACACCTTTTGCCATTACAAGTCCTATATCTTTTCCAAGTGTTAAGTTCATACTACAAAGTGCTAAGAATCCAGCAACTGTTGTGAATGCACTACCAAGTACTGATACAAGTGTTTCTTCTATAGACGCAGCCATTGCTTTATTTCTATCACTTATTTTTTCTAAATTACTTTGATATTTATGATACAAGAATATTGAGAAGTCTGTTGTAACGCCAAGTTGAAGTACTGCACTTATTGCTTTTGTTATATATGATATTTCACCAAACATAATATTAGTTCCCATATTATATATTATTGCTATACCAATATTGCCAAGTAATATAAATGGCACAACATATGAATCAAGTGAAACAGTTAATACAACTAAACAAAGTACTACTGCTATTACTACATATATAAGAACCTCTTTATTTGATAAGTCCATTGTATCTTTAACAATAGCGCTCATCCCACCAACATTTGCTTTATCATCCATTATTTCTCTTATTTCAGTAATCGCATTTAAAGTTTTTTCATGTGATGTTGTTTCTTCAAATGTAACCATCATAAGAGTTTTATCACCATTTTTTACTTTTTCAAGTAATTCATCCGATAATATTTCAAGTGGTATAACTGTACCTGTAATATCATTTATAGATATTACTTTGTTTACTGATTCTATCTTTCTTATTTCTTTTTCACATTCTAGAATCTCTTTTGCATTACTATTATCTACAGATATTATAGTGAAAGCTCCCATGCCAAATTCTTCTTTTAAAATATTTTGACCTTTCATTGTTTCAATATCTTCAGGTAGATATACTAATATATCATAATTAATTTTAGTATTCGCATACCCAATAAATGCTGGCATTAAAAGTAATATTGATATTATAAGTATTGCAATTTTGTTTTTACAAATAAAATCTCCAAATTTCTTCATATAGCCTCCATTATGACCAACGGTCAATATGCAATATACAACAAAACTGACCAATAGTCAATACTTTTATTTAAATTTATTGACTTTTAGTCATTTTTATATTAATATTTATGTAATGGACGGTGATATTATGATTAATATTGAAAACACTCTCTCTAAAATAGAAGAAAAAAAGCAAATAAAAAAAGAGAATTTACTCTCTTCCGCTTATAATTTATTTATTAAAAAAGGTATCAATGATACATCAATTAGTGATATTGTAAATGAAGCTGGTGTTGCGAAAGGTACATTTTATTTATATTTTAAAGATAAATGGGAAATACATGAAGCAGTTATTATAGAAAAATCTAAAAAGTTATTTAATGATGCAATAGAAAAAACTGCTAAAAAGAACTTAAAATCTTTTCCTGATAAACTTATCAGTATTATTGACTATATAATTGATGTACTTAGTAATAACAAAGACCTAATAAAACTTATCAACAAAAATTTATCACTTGGTCTTTATAATAAAAACATAATTAAGATTATTGATGAAGAATATAAAGATTTAAAAGATAAATTTATTGATGAAATAACTAAATATTCTAAAAATATAAAGAATCCTAATGTTACATTATTCATGATTATAGAGCTTGTCAGTAGTACTTGTTATAATTCTATATTAAATAATGAACCACTACCTATTAATGAATTTAAGCCATACTTATACGATGAGATTAAGAAGATGATTAACTAAAAAAAGACCTAATTAAGGCCTTTTTTATTTAGTTTATTCATATGAACAACATATTCCATTTTCTATATCTAATACACTTGTAGCATTCAATATTTCATTATATTTTCTATTGTGGGAAATACTTATTATTGTTCCATTATAAGAACTTACTAATTCATATATTAAATTTAAAGCATCAATATCTAAATGGTTAGTAACTTCATCTAATATTAGTACATTTATTTTATTAAGTGCAAGTTTTACTAAGTTTACTCTCGTTCTCTCTCCTGGAGATAAAGTTGAATATTTTTTATCTTTATCTTCATATGAAATACCAAACTTATCTAGCATAGTAAATATCATAGAATAGTCAACATCAGAAGAATCTTTTGTAATATAATCAATAATTGATTCATCATTATTATCTGTTAAAGTATCTTGTGAAATATATCCTATTCTAACATTGTTTCCCATTTCAATTGTACCTGAAATTGGACTAATAATTCCCATTATTGTTTTTATAAGTGTTGTTTTTCCACTACCATTTCCACCTTCAATTTGTATTTTAGAACCATACTTAATATTTAAATTTATTGGTAATGTCTGAAACTTATCATAACCACAAACTAAATCATTTAAGATAATATCTTTATTTCCTTTGGAATCATCAAGTTCAAAAAAGAAATTAATACTCTCTTTCTCTTCAAATTTTGGAACAACTACCTTATCTAATGCTTTTGAAATTTTAGAAACATTAGAACTATTAGTTCTCTCACGAGCATAATTATTTGATAACTTATCATTGTCATTATGAGCTTTACTGCTTGTTCCTTTATCTTTCCAACTAGTTGCTTTAACTAATTGTTTCTTTAATTTATCCTTTTCTGCTTTAGCATTTTCATATTCTTGTTTACTTCTATTATATTCAATTTCTTTTTGAGTTAAATATTCTTTATAACTCATATTATATACTTTTATATTTCCATCTCTAAGTTCAAAAATTCTATTTACAATAGTATCAAGAAAAACTTCATCATGTGAAACAATAATCATTTTTTTGTTGGTGCTTTTTAAATAATTTTCTAGCCACTTTATAGCTTCAATATCTAAATTATTAGTTGGTTCATCAAGTAATAAAATGTCAGCATTTTGAAGTAATAAAATTGATAACAATACTTTTATTTTTTCTCCACCTGATAATTCAGATACTTTACTATCTAAACCATTTTTAAAATGAAGTCCACTTAGAATAGATTTTAAATTTTCTTCAAAGTTATAACCATCTAATATTAAAAATTCATTAAGAATATCACTATATAATTCCATATTAGATTCATTTAAATCGTTTTCTAATTCATGTAATTTGTCTTCAAGATATTTTATATGTGTAACTTCTTTAATATAATCAATTACAATATAATTATAATATTTTATTGGAATTTCTTGTTCAAGATAACTAATAGTTTCATCATTTAATTTAACTGAATTTGAATCTTTATTAGATAGTGCTTTCAAAAGTGTACTTTTACCAGCACCATTAATTCCAACTAAACCAACTTTATCATTATCATTTAGTATAAATGATATATTATTTAATATTACTCTACCATCAATTTCTGTTCTTAAATTAGTTACTTGCATACTTTACTCCTTAATAATAATAAAACTACACCAATTATATCACATTGATGTAGTTATTTTTCTATTTTAACTTATTATAAACAAGTTCATATTCTTCGTTAGATAAGTTTTCCATTAATTTATTTAATGTTTCTTTTGGTATTTCATATTCTTCTATTATTTGTTTGCTTTCTTTTTTAGTCAACTTTTGATCATGCATTTTAGAAAATTCAATTAGTGCTTCCATTAAATTATTCTTAAGTTTTTTATCTCTATGAAAGAACATTTCTCTAAATATAAATCTTTTAAAACTATATTTTAAATCTTCTTTTTTAATTGGAACTAATTTTATCATTGATGACATTACTCTAGGAGCTGGATCAAATGCTTCTGGTTCTATATCCATTATCTTAGTTACATTAAAGAATGAATTAGTAAGTAATGCAAGCTTTGTTAATGACTTATTTATAACTGCATCAGCATACTTTTTACCTACGATTAATGTACACTCCTTAAATTCACATCTAAGCAATTTTTCAATAAAAGGTTCAGTAATCGAATATGGTAAAGCAGATATAATCTTATCACATGGTGGTATATATACATTTAATGCATTTCCATAAATAACATCAACATTATCATGTTTATCCTTTAGTACATTGATAAAATGCTCCAAATTTCTATCTATTTCAATACATGTTAAATGATTTACTCTTCTAGCAATCGTATCACTTATTTCGCATTTTCCAGGTCCAATCTCAATAACATCCTCTGTTACTTTTAAATCAGCCGCATCAACAAAAGCATTGATAACACTTTTATCAACTAAAAAATGTTGATCTAAATAATTAATATCATTATTAAATTCCATATCCATATCATTCACCTATTTTATTATATAATATTTTTCTTATTTTTAAATGTATTTTTATAAAGTTTACATAATTTAAAAAGTTTAAGATTACTTAAACTTAATTTTTGACTTTATTATTTGATTATATTTCTTTATATTTCTTCTTCTACTAGCATCTGTAAAGAATATAGCATACGCTACTTCCCATAAAGCAACCCATCCAAATATTGTAAACACTTCAACAAGTACTTCTCCAAATATATGATTTAAAAAGTAAGCCGCTACTATAAACAGCATTCCTATAGTAAAAAGTATTACTTTTTTAACATTACTTTCTGCTATCTCTAAAAACAATTCGTCTTTACTTTCTTTAAATTCTTTTATAATTATCTTTTTATATTTATCTTTCTCTTCATCTGTAAGTTCAAATTTACAGTCTATATTTAAATTAATCTTAGAATTTATATCATAACCTGCTATTTCATTTAATAAATATTTTTTTAATGATGGTGATAGTGTATTATCATTATATTCACTCACAAAATCATTTTTATTTCTTATATCAACTTCTATATTTAATTCTTTTTTCATGTTTCTCCTACTTAAATATGTTAAATGGATACCTATTAGGTAATTCAAGTTCAAAAGACATATTTTCTTTTGTTACCGGATGGATAAATTCTATCTTTTTAGCAAACAATGCTATTTGTTCTCCTACTTTAGCAGTTTTATTATATTTTTGATCGCCAAAAAGAGGATATCCATAGTTAGACATTTGTACTCTTATTTGATGACTCCTACCTGTTTCTAAATTTATTTCTACAAGCGACATATTATTTTTATAATTTAGTTTTTTATAATAAAGTATTGCCTCTTTACCATTTTTATCTACTTTAACTATATTTCTTTTTTCATCTTTTAATAAGTAGTCATGTAATTTACCACTTTCATTAATGTTACCTATCACAACTGCATTATATGTTTTTTTAAAGGTCTTATTTCTTACTTGTTCAGATAGTCTACCAGCTGCTTTAGATGTTTTAGCAAACACCATTATTCCACCAACAGGTCTATCTAATCTATGTATAAGTCCTAAATATACATTACCAGGCTTATTATATTTTTCTTTTAGATATTCTTTTAACATTGAAAGTAAATCTTTATCATTAGTATTATCCTTTTGAACAATTATATTCACTGGCTTTTCTACTACTAAAAGATGATTATCTTCATATACAATATTAATCATTTACAGTTTGTGTTTTAGGAGCATCTACTACTTTAAGGCCGTGTTCTATTAATGAATTTATTGATACTTTTCCACTTTTTAAATCTTCCATCATATTAGTTTGTGATCCATCACTCCAGCTTAATATAATTTTGTCACTTTTAGCGCAACTTAAACAATAATCTTTTTTACCATCATTATAGAAGCATTCTACCACTTCAGCACATATTCCATTATAATCAATAATTTGATAATCTTTTGCTATATCTTCTGGATTAATTGTTTCAACATTATTTAAGCTTGAAAACGCTATTATTGATAATGCTACTAACAATAATGCTATTCCTGTAAATAATATACTTTTTAATACAATTTTTAATTTCATATTTTCTCCCACCTTCCATATATTCCACATGGTAATACCATGTTAGATTCTGTAATTTTAAGTCCTATTTCATCTGTACTAATTTTACCACCTAATAATTTATCTTTTGTACTTGTTTCTAAAATATTTTTTAAAATCTCTGGTGTTATTCCTTTTGTATACGAACTTATAAGTAAGAACAACGGATCATCACTTAATATATCTATACATGAATCAATTAGTTTATTTAAGCTATCTTCAAATCTCCATAGTTCTTTTGATGGCCCACGTCCATAAGTTGGCGGGTCCATTATAATCGCATCATATTTATTTCCTCTTCTTTTTTCTCTTTCGACGAATTTTAAACAATCATCACAAATATATCTTATTCTGTTGTTTTCAAGTCCAGATAATTTAGCATTTTCTTTAGCCCATTCATTCATTCCAAGTGAAGCATCTACATGTACTACTTCTATTGCTCCTGCATAAGATGCTGCCATTGTTGCACCTCCTGTATAAGCAAATAAATTTAAAACTTTAATTTTTCTATTAGCATTTTTTATTTTATCAATAATAAAATCCCAATTAGCAGCTTGTTCTGGAAAAAGACCTGTATGTTTAAATCCAGTTGGACTTACTTTAAATTTTAAGTCTTTATAATTAATTGTCCAAAATTCTGGAAATTTACGTACATTTTCCCAATAACCACCACCTTTATCACTTCTATGATAAACTGCATGATAATTATTCCATATATTACTATCCTTATGTGTCCATAATGCCCATGGATCTGGTCTTCTAAGTATAACATTTCCCCAACGTTCTAACTTTTCTCCATTACCAGCATCAATACACTCATAATCTTTCCAATCATTACTTACAAGCATATTATTCCTCCTAGTCAAATCTATTATATCATAGTTTTTTATTTTTATATCCACTTGCGATTAAAAAAGTTTCATTAAGTAAAGTATTATCACATTCATTATTTTCACATATATCGAAATGTAAGCTACTATCCACATCAAATGGATAACTATTTATATTAAATCCCTTATGATGACTAATAATCCTCAAAAAAGTTCTTATAAACTTCTCAGTTAAATTAGATTGAATCAAAATATGTTTTTCTTGCTCATTATTTACATATTCTTCTTTATCTAATCCTCTTCTCTCAAAACTACTACCTTTATCAGCTATAAGTCTCTCTTTACCAATCCATCTTTCAACAAGTATAGATGGAACTTCGACTTTAGTAATACCTTTTTCTAAAAGTAATCCTAAAAATATATTTGAAGCAACCACAAAAGATGAAGTAACATCTTTTAAATTACCAACCCCATATATTTCTTCATTATCTTTACTACTATCAAAGTTCTCATTTACTTTAAATAGTTTTCTATTAGTTTTCTTTTTAATATTTTCATCACTTTCAACTTCATTTTGAAGAGCATATATATAACACACTTCTCCATCTATTCCATATCTTATTCTAGGAAAATAATAATTTTCATTACCATCAGTAAATATTATTTGTATACTATTAGGTGTTTCATTCATAATACTTTCTTTAATATTTTGTACCTTAATTTCTCCACCTAATATTTCACTATAACCAATTGTTTCTCCATTTACAAACTCACTAAACAAATCATTATCTAAAAAAGCTATCTGTTTTCTTAAAAAACTAATTGGATCATTAAAATCTTCATATGTCGCATTAGACCATAAAAGTGTCATTATCATTTTATTTATATTATATTCTTTATCTTCATCAATAGATTTTTCATACTTACTTAGATCATAATAATTTCTTGCTTTATTAACATATAAAATCAATAAAGAATTAAATAATTCTCTATTTGTTATATTTAATACAGGAACAATACCATCATCATTATAATTCATTAAATTATTATAAAAATGAATATTAAAACTAAAGTAACAATCTACTTTACCATCCATCGCTTCTTTTAAAATATCATTATAAAATATATCTATTATTTCCATGTATTTATTATATAATATATTTATAGAAAAGAGAAATAAATTATGAAGAATAAAATTATTAAACCCAAAATTAATCATACATCATATTTTATAAATGATGATTTTGAATATAGCATAGATAATAAAGAATTTGATCAAAATAACATTATAAATTTAGATTCTATCACATTAAATAGTTGCATATTCAATAATGTAGATTTTAGTAATATAGACTTTAGTAATATTGAATTACTTGATTGTATATTTAATAACTGTGATTTATCCAATAAATCTTTTGATAAGAATGGTATTATTAGATGTACATTTAATAATTGTAAACTATTAGGTATTTCATTTGATAATGCTTCTTTAAAAAATGTTATATTCAATAATTGTATTTTAAGATATTCTAATTTTTATGAATCAAAGCTAGAAAATATATTATTTAATGAAACAAATCTAGATGAAGGATATTTTCAAGAATTAAACATCAAAAATATTATATTAGATAAATGTTCTCTAAAGAAATTCTCATTTTTAAATACAAAACATGAAATAATTGATTTATCTAATTGTATAATTGATAATATTAATTTTGATTTAATATCACTTAAAAATATTAAAGTTGATACATTTAAAGCAGCAATATTATCAAGATATTTAGGCGTTATTGTTAGCGATTAAGATATTTAAAAAAGACAATTTTATTATTAATTGTCTTATTTCTCTTTGACTGATTTTATATTTTGTAATTCAAATCTATATTTTTGTGTAACTTCTGGATATTTAACATGATCCACTTCTGAAGTAAACATATCATATGGTCTTATATACAAATCATTATTTCCATATAAAGCTCTATATACTACATATTTTTCTCCTGTTTCACTATGTATTGCTATATCCTCTACAAAATATAAATCCCCTTTAAAATGTTTATATATCTTTTTTACTTTTATTTCCATAACTATTCCTTTCTATCAAATATCATCTGTACAATAATAACCCTTTAATATCGAATGTTTTTTAGTATCTAAATTATTTAATACATCTATTGGATTATTCCAATTTCCTGTATATGCATGCCATAAAGTGTTTTTAGGCACAACTGTCATTACACCACAAGTGCTTATAGAAGCACATGTCGTATTATAAATATCATATTTTATTGTAACAAAATTATTAACTTTTACATTTTTAACATATACGCCTTGTGGACATGCACAATTATTATTAATGTCAACAAAAATATCATTAGTAGTAAGATCGTATTTAAAATCATCCATATTATATGTTATAGCTTTAAAAGCTGTTAATTCTTTCTCATTAGTAATTCTAAATTTTCCACGACAATAACCTGAAAAAATCAATTTTGAATGAGTTTTATCAGTTATATCTCCCCCAAAAACATTATACACAATAAAAATAGAAATCACAAAAATAAGAAACACCTTAATTACATTTATAATTTTTATTTTTCCTTTTTTCATATTCACACCAACACTAATTTATATCTTTCATATTTTATTTTACCAAGCCATACACATCATCCTTTACTTATTAATTTATTTAATCGTAATATATTATCTTCTACTATTCCATTCAACTAAAAAATTTCTATCTTCTCTTTCTTTATTATTTTCATAATATAAAGATTCTTTATCATAATCATCATCACCATACAATGCATTATAATTTGGATTAAATAATCTATCAAATTTTTGCAAGTAATATGGCGTTGTATTTTTTATCCTTTCACGTACTTTTTCTAATAATTTGCCAATTTCATACATAGTAGGTGGAAATTTACTATGTATTCTATTATGGCAATTTCCACATAAACATACAGTATTGTAAATATTATCTATTCCACCAGCTGATAAAGGAATAATATGATGCGTTTCAAAATTTCTAGTATCAAAACTCGTAAATTCACCACACATATCACAATGCATCGCTCCATGTTCATCTTTAGTTCTAAGTTTCGTAAAAAGTGAAACTTTTGGATTTCTAGTAGCTGTTGAAGTAACCGATGAATCATTAATAGCTAAAAAATCATTTGATTCTTTTACTTCATCAGCAATTTTTTCTTCCTCTTCATCTAATAATTCTTTAGCGCATTCAGATGAAACATTACTTCTTATTTCTTCATCAATCTCTTCATATCTTTGTTTTCTTTCAATTTCTTTTTCTTTTATTTCTTCTTGTAAATATTCATTACCTCTATATTTTTCTTTCAACGTTTCTAAACCATTATCACTAATAGGTAAAGATATATCTTTAACACTTTCTAAAACGCTTATTTCATCATTTGTTATTTCATGATTATTAATATACATTTTTGCTATATCTTTCCAATTTGTCTTTCTATGACTGATACATCTTACTCCCAAAATATTTCTAACTTCATACAAATCTTTGATATTATCATTTTTTAAAATAGTTAAATAAACCATAATTGGCATTACATACATCAAACCATATTCACCATTAAGTTTATCTAATGCAACCATTCCATTTTTATAATAAAGTACATGAAAATTTTTAAACTTACCTGCTCCCTCTTGAACTTTAAAAGGTTGTAAATAGTGTAGAAAAGTATCAACTCTTTCTATAAAAGATTTTAATTTTAATTGTCTTTCCTTATTATTAGAAGTCTTTAATTCCTGTAAAGCATTATTTTTTAAATCAACTAAATTTACGTCTTCTAGTCCCATTTCTGATGAGGATTTTAAGGCGTTTTGAATTAAAGAACTTATTTTTTCATACACATCTTGAATATTTTTATTCTCAAAATCTTTATTTGAATATTTTAATAAAACTTCTACATTTTTATGTATATCTTCATATTTTGAAAACTTATCAATAAGCGACAAAGGTAATTTTAAATCAACTCTTTTATAAAATACTCTAGAGAGACTATCATCATTTTCTCTTGGAGAAAGTTCCCAAAACTCCACATCATTTATATAAACATTTTTATTCTTAATAGATTTGACTAATTCAATGGAATTTCTAATTAAAATGCTTCTATAAGGATCATTTAAAGCAACAGCTAAATTTAAAAATTGAATAGCAAAAAAGAGTTTTGTTTTATCTTCATTAATTTCAGAAAAAAGTGAAAATGATAATGGCTTAGTTAACTCACTAATAAAAGTTTCGAGCCACATTCGTAATCTTGAAATTCGTTCAATATCTAATTCCATTTCTGTTTGAAGAAAATTATTCCAATGCAAAATTGATATTATATCATTTTCTTTAACACGATCATTATAACCCATCATGTAACTTTCATATAGACTATTAGAAATTTGTTTTAGCTGTGATACTTCGGTAACATTACGCATTTCATTGATTTTATCTCTTAAAAAATCTTTAAGTTTTTTAAGTTCAGCATTTAATTTTTCTTTTTCTTCAAGAGCAAAGTTTACATCATTACTATATTCATAATCAGTATTAAAATATTTATATATTGACTGAATAATCGTATATTCATCCATTGCTATTATTTTTTGCCCATCTTTAAATTTTATAGTAAAATCCATTGAAATGCCAAGATTTAAAGATTCATCTAAACCAATACTTTCAGTGACTTTATCAAACATTTTTCTAATAGTCAAATACAAATTATCATATGCATCACGATTTAGCAAAGACCTTAAAGTTTTTAATGATATTTCAAAGCCAATATCATTAGGTAAACCAAGACTATTTAGTATTTCATCCATATCTATCACCTATATAATATAATTATAACATTTCTTTAATACATAATCTATTTATTTTAACTGTAAAATATAGAAGTAGAAATAAAAATATTATCAATTAATTTTATTACTTTTTGACCATCATTATTTTTTGTATTAAAAAATCGAACTAAAAAGTTCGACTAAATAATCAATCTATAGCAGGTGAGTAACAAATTACGAACTATGTTTCATTTCTAAAATTATTATATATAATTTATTATTTAAATACCATGGAAATATGGAGAATTTTGTTAATTTATAGTATAATAATTATAATTTAAATTTCTAGAGTCGAAATTATGTCAGTGGTAAATTTGTATTTATTAAATGAAAAAGAAAAATTATCTAGAAAAAAATATAAGAAAAAAATCAACTTGGATTGAATGCTAAATTGCAAAAGATTGTGTAAAGCCTGTTTACAATGTAAGGACGTGAAAAAATGAAAAAATATTATGATAATTTAAATACAGAAATAAAAGATTATTTTAAAATTTTAGAACCAAATTTTCCAGAATGGTTAAATGAATATATAGATACAAAAGAATTATTATCACAGCAATATATAAGTGTTACTTGTGGCACTATTTATTCAGACTTATTTGAAAGTGATTTTTTCTTTTCAAGTTTAGATCATTCTGTTGCAGTTGCTTTAATTGTTTGGCATTTTACACATGATAAAAAGCAAACTTTGTCTGGATTATTTCACGATATAGCAACACCTGCATTTAAGCATTGTGTGGATTTTCTTAATGGAGATTATATGACTCAAGAATCAACAGAAGATTTAACAACAGAAATTATAAAAAAATCTAAAGAAATAATGAAATTATTAAAAAGGGATAATATTGAAATATCAGAAATTGATAATTACCATTTATATCCTATTGCTGATAATAACACACCTAAATTATCTGCTGATAGATTGGAATATTCATTATCAAATGCTCTGTTTACATATAGGCTATTGGATCTAGCAAGTATTAAAGAAATATATGATGATATTGAGATACAAACTAATGAAGAAAAAGAAATAGAATTAGGATTTAAAACTAAAAAAAATGCTAGAAACTTTGTTAAGGTTACAAGTAGATTATCTGTTATATATCGTGAGGATAGAACTAGATATTCTATGCAATTAATTGCTGATATTCTAAAAAGATTAAGCGATGAAAACAAAATATCTAGAAAAGATTTATATGAATTAAAGGAAAGTGAAGTAATAAATATTATAGAATCTTCTAAATATAATGACATATTCAATATCTGGAAAAATGCTAAGAAAGTAAAAATATCAAAAGAAAAACCAAAAAACATCTATTATGTGCATCATGGGGCAAAGATTAGATATATTGATCCATTATTTAATGGTAAAAGAATTTCAAAATGTTGCAAACTTGCTAACAAAATGATAAAAAACAATTTATCTTACAATATGGATAATTATGTATATTTAAATTTTAATTTTTAATAATATGAGGATTAAATTTTCTATAGTAGAATTTGTGTGGAAGTACAAATTCAGTGCTGGCTAGACGAAAATTTTAATTCCAAATTTAAAAATATATAAAAAGAGGATGAAATTATTTTGATATTTTTTCTCTTTTTTTATAGTATTTGTATAAAATAAAAACTCACGAACTTTTCAGTCCGTAAGTCGATTTCAATTGGAGCCCTTATGGTTCTGGTAAAACAACCATTAAAAGCAATAATTATAGGCAGTAATAACTACTAACTAAAATTAGTATAACATGATCTCAGTAAAATTAACCAACATTTTAATATTTTAAGTAAATAAAATGATATAATATAAACTGAAAGACAAATAGTAAGTTTGTAGAAATGGAGGATTGATTATGAAAAAGAATATTAAAGAAATTATAATAGGTATTTTACAATTATTATTATTTTATGTTTTACCATTATTTGCAGGACCAACAGATGCAATGGGAATGGTGTTTTTAATAATTGTTGGAACATTTATATTATCATTACTTATTGGAATTTTATCTAATAATAAAATTAAATATTTCTATTCAGTATTTACTTCAATAATATTTATACCATCAGTTTTTATCTATTATAATGAATCGGCTTTAATTCATTCTGTATGGTATTTAGTTGTTGCAAGTATTGGATTATTTATTGGAAGTTCAATATGCAAATCATTAAATAGAAAGTAATGCAAATAACAATTTGAAAGTGAGATGAAATATGAAAAAGAAGATAAATTTGATAGTTAGTATAATTACTTATTTATTGTCAGCAATAATATTAATCTATTATTTTAGTTTACAATTTAATAAACTATTCCACTTAAGCCCTAGTGGAAGAATAATATTATTATCAGCAAGTTGTTTGCTAATGTATTTAGGGGGATTCTTCTTAACTAAATATGTTGATAAGAAATATAAAGAGAAAATTTTCAAAATCAATATTTCAATATGGTTATTGTTATATATAATACTACTCTCAACACTTACTTTATTTGATGATTACTTTTACAGAGGTAATTTTAATATATTAAATTGGGACAATGAAATATTTAAAAACTATTTATCTAATTCACTTAATCTTGTTCCTTTCAAAACGATTATCTCTTATGTTACAAAGTTTGTTAGTGGCAATATAGCACCTTATATTTTTATCTATAATATATTAGGTAATGTTATTGCATTAATGCCTTTTGCTTTCTTCTTGCCATTACTATTTAAGAAACAAAATAATTTTAAAACTTTTCTATTAACTATGATTTGTATAGTGACTGGAATTGAATTATTGCAGTTTATTACTATGTCTGGATCTTGTGATATTGATGATGTAATTTTAAATGTATCTGGCTCTTTAATAATGTATGAAATATTGCATATAAAATCTATTAATGAGTTATTGAAAAATATATTTCTTTTAGAAAAAAACAAGATTAATTATAAAGATTTATTTAGGAAGATTATAATTATAGTTATACCTATTATTCTTGTTATTGGAGTAGTATTGATAAGTGAAAAAAATTATATAAATAAAAATAATCAGCCATTTACTCATTTAAAAATAATCGATAAAGTAAAAGAAGAAAATATCGCTTGTGCTGAAGCATTGGAACAGTTTTATGAAGATAAAGAATTTATTTATTATTTTCCTTGTATCAAAAGTAAAAATGTAATTGTTATTTATTCTAATGGTTATCAAGAAACAGTTGCAACATCTTTAGAATATGGCGATATTACTATTGAAGATTTAGAAAGAAATAATATTGAATTTATAAAACACAAAAAAGATATGTAAGTAATTGAAAAATTACAATCTATGGAACAGTTCAATTATAGAATTACTTTTTGTGGTATAATATTTGTTAGTTAATATGTTTGGTGGTGCTTTAATGAAAAAAAGTTTTAATAATAGAAGATGATAAAAATATAAATGAAATGTTGCAAGAATTATTATCAAATAATGGATATAATGTTAGTTCTGCATATTCTGGAACTGAAGCATTGTTGATTCATAATAAACAAATTGATTTAATAGTTTTAGATTTAATGTTACCTGGGAAAAATGGTGAAGAAATTATCAAAAAATTGAAAACTATTAATGATGTTCCTATTATCATAACTACAGCAATTAATGATATAGACAAAAAATTAGATTTATTTGAATTAGGTGCTGATGATTATATTACTAAACCATTTAATAATGTCGAATTACTTGCCAGAATAAAAGTTCATTTGAGAAAAACAAATACAGATAGTAAAGATATAATAACTATTGATGATGTAGAAATTAATAAGAAGTCATATAGTGTTGTTTATAATAATAAGAATATTAATCTTTCTAAAATAGAATTTGACATATTAAAACTACTTATGGAAAATAATAATCAAGTAGTAACAAAAAGTATTTTATTTGATAATGTATGGGGCAATATTGATTCTGCTGATGAAAATACTTTAAATGTTCATATAAGTAAAATTAGAAATAAACTAAAAAAAGCAAATCCAAACAAAGACTATATAGAAACTATATGGAGTATTGGATATAAGTTCAAAAATTAAGGAAAATTTAAGGATTGTGTTAAGAAATTTTTAACACTTTTTTTGTATAATTAATTTGAAAGGAATGATTATATGAAAGAAGTTGTATTAAAAACAAATAATTTAACAAAACAATATAATAAAAATGTAGTATTAGATAATGTTAATATAACAATTAAAAAGGGGGATATTTATGGTTTAATTGGTCGCAATGGTGCTGGTAAAACAACATTAATGAAAACAATAACAACGCTAGCATCTCCTACAAGTGGAACATTTGAATTGTTTAACACTTGCAGTGAAAATGATGAACTTTTTGATAATAAAAAAAGAGTTGGATCATTAATTGAATATCCAGCGTTTTATCCAAATTTATCGGCTTATGATAATTTAAAATATTATACTATTCAAAGAGGTATTGTAGATAAAAACCAAATTAATAAAGTATTAGAGTTAGTAAATCTAACAGGCACAGGTAAGAAAAAAGTTAAAACATTTTCACTAGGAATGAAACAAAGATTAGGAATAGCATTAGCAATATTAAATAGTCCTGATTTTGTTATATTAGATGAGCCAATAAATGGATTAGATCCAATAGGTATTAGTGAACTTAGAGACACATTTAAGAAGTTATCAGATAATGGAATAACTCTACTTATTTCTAGTCACATATTATCAGAATTATACCTTTTAGCAAATGAATTTGGTTTTCTTGAAAATGGAAAATTAATTAAGGAATTATCAAAAGAAGAATTAGATTTAGAATGTTCTAAATGTCTAGTAATTAAAACAGATGATTCAAAAAAAGTAAGTGTTTTATTAGAAAAAGAACTAAATACAAATAATTATAAAGTGATAAATAATGAAGAAATTAGAGTATATGATTACACAGATGATTCTGATAAAGTAAGTGATGTTTTAGTAAACAATAAAATAAAAATAAAAGGATTCTATGAATCAGGTATTTCACTAGAAGAATACTTCAAAGAGATTATTAAGGAGGCTAAATAATGTTAAATATAATAAAAGCAGATTTATTTAGAATACTAAAAGGAAAAGGTATTTATATAATTATAATTCTTTTATTTCTCTTATCACTTATGTCTGCATACACTGTATCTCCTCTTAATGTAGGGCTTAATATATCTGGAGATACAACTGAAAATTATGGACTAAGCGATGAATGGTTGGAAAAATTATATAGTGTTAAAAGTATGAGTGAAACAAGAGATATACTTATTAATCATGGACATTATGAAGTTGATGTAGCAAATGTTGTTCATAATAACAATATGTATTATTTTTTTATATAGCGGTAGTAGTATTTGTTTTATGTTGTGATTTTTCAAACGGAACAATCAAAAATACGGTATCTACAAATATATCAAAAAAGAAGTATTATTTTTCTAAATTACTTCTTGCGATTGGACTTGGAACTATTATTACTTTTCTAAATGTTTATTTTGCTTATTTTTCTAATTTATTTATGAATGGTAATAACTTTGTATCATCACTTTCTAATAAAAGACTGGATACTGCTTCCTTTATTGGTTTTATATTGTATCATTTATTTTTAGTTTGTCAAATCATATTAGTTCATTTTTAAGTATTGTTCTAAATCTTTAAACTTAATTTTGTTATTATAACCGTTTATAAAGACATTTTCACTATTTTCAAATATTAAGTAGTCATTGTCTTTAACTTTCAAAATATGGGGTTTTACATAGGCTATATTAGTATTTTTAAGATTTATAATATATCCATTAGTAAAGGAATATTCCACATAAGCAAACTTACATATCATTTCAACCTTTCTTTTTAATTCTTCACTTATTACAAGTTTTTTAGTTTCTATTGTCATAACTCAATCACTTTCCTTTCTTAAATAACAAAAAAACTAACTATTTCTAGTTAGCATTTATTACTTAAACTCGAAAAGTTCGAGTTTCCTATCAATCTGGAGCGGTTTAAATACATCTTACGAACTCGCTCTCTTTCTATATATGATTATACATCATTTTTCCTTAAATAACAAATTTTAATAATTAAAATGTCAATTTCTATGATATAATTATATATAGAAGTAAAAGACTAAAGATAATTAGTTTGTTAGGAGGATTGATTATGAAAAAAAGTTTAAAAATTACTTTAATAATTATTGGTGTTTTTGTAGGATTAATAATCTTGGATACAACCCAAGCTATAGTATTTAATAATAGTCCTATTATAAGAATAACAAAAACTTATTCAAACTCTCATAAAAAACATATAGGAGTTTTCGTAGAAACTGATATTTATGACGGTGTAACACAAACAACTCGCTTTAAATGGGAAACTCATACTTTGCCTATAATAGATAATACTGATAACCTAAAAGATACTTATAAGAAAGTAAGTGATTATTTTGGAAGTGAAACTACTGATCATAGTAATTTAGGTTCTTGCTCACTAGATGAAAGTAATAATGTTGTTGTCGTTACTCTCATAGATAATAGTAAAACAAAACAGGAAGAGTTTATAAAAAATGCTAATATAAATCCAAAATATGTCAAATTTGAACAAGGTGGTCCTTATACAACATCAGCGTTTGATTTTTATATAACAAAACCAGAAAGTCACACTGATATTAGATTTAATGATTATTATACTACTAATGATCGTACAATTTATTTGGCAGGAAATATTGGAGAGCTTTATATTAAAGATCAAGATAAAGATATTACTTTGAAAACTTATCTTTCAACTGCATTTCAAACACTTGATGATGGTATAAAACATATTACTGATAAATTAGAGTTAAAAGCCACACTGAAAGATGGAGGAACAAAAATTTACAAATCTAAAAATAAAGATATAACTATGATAGTATGTAATACTACTAAAAATGATAAAAATATATTAATTGGTGATTATTCTATGGAATATACCGAAGGAGATTGTAATAATTAATAAATTATAATTTATCAATGAGACTAGTTTGAAATATAACTAGTCTTTTTACATAAAAGAGCAGTACTTGTGTATTAGTATTGCTCTTTATCTAGGACACTTTGTAGGGTTCTTATTTCGGTAAGTACTTTTTCTAATAGTTCTTCACCATTGTGAATTCTATTCATAATCATAAAATTTCTAGCTCTTACTAAATCATGATTAAGAGCTTTTATTTGTTCTAAAATAGGTTTAATCTCATCTTTATGAATAACATTATCCATATCTTCATTTATAATTTTTCTAATATATGATGATTGAGATAATCCTAATTTTTTAACTTTATTTTTAAATCTAATTTGTTCTTCTTCGTTTATAAATACATTAATTTTTATATTTCTTTTTCTCATTTTTTCATCCTTTCTATAATTTTTAGGGTTTGGGACTTGTCCCATAGGTTAGGCAAATGTTAGGAGTACATTTGCAGTGCTGGCTAAGACAATTTTATTCTATTTGTCCTCACACTTTTTCATTAAATATAAGTTCTTTTAAAACAATTTCTTCTGCAATATTTTTATAATTATTCATCTTTTGTACCCACAATAATTGGTTTTCTTCCTTTAAATTCTCATTTAAATCTTTATCTTTTTCAGCAAGTTCATTTATTAATAATTTTAATTTTTCTTCTGCTTCTTTACTGACTGAAAAAAGAAAAGTATATAGTTTGTCCTCAATAATTAGTCTTTGATATAAAACTTTATTATTCTTTTTTAGATAATCAAGTTTTAATAATCCATATTTGTTAAGATTTTTAATTTCATCCTTTGTAATAATTTTTCTCATTTTTCATCTCTCCGTTTCTTTGCTTTTATTATAGTTATCTATAAAATCTACATTTTTAGTTTTACTATTGTATTTAAAATAGCCAATATCATTATTTGTATCTATAACTTTAATTGTATATCTATCAATTAAATAAATAGCAATAGCATCAGTATTAAAAGTATCTTTTAAGTAGTTTAAAACTTTATATTGTTCTATTGTATTAACCTGATTTTTAATAATATTATTTTTATTTAACAATTTCATAATTGGTAAGTCCATTCTTTAACATACTTCAGTTTTAGGTATTAACATTACTTGGTCTATAATAGTTTCATTACTATACAAAGGGCAATGAATAATACCATCATAATAGAAATGTTCTGATGCTAGTGTAAGTAATATCTTTCTTTCATCATTTAAATATTCATTCTTTTCTAACTTTTGAAGTGATAAAACATAGTAGTTTTTAGAATAATCATTAAGTTCATCAGTAGTTATTAACTCTTGATATTTGATACCAATATTATTGTTCTTTAAAATATCATTTAGATATTCTAAATACTCTTTACAACTTCTAGATATAAATTCATCAGTAAACTTAATATTTTTGATTTCAATGTTGTAGTTTTTATCTCTTGTAATTTCTATTTGTGATACAAGTTTATTTAATATATCTCTTTTTGCTTTACGATTTAAGCTATCCCACATAAAGGAAAAGCCAAGTTTATTAAATAACAAATAATCTTCTTCTTTTTTGTAATCAAGTTTTTTAAGTAGTTCCACTGTATATTCTTTGAAGTCATCATTAGGATCTAGTAATTGCTTTTTCTTATTTAATTTCTCAATTTCTTTTTTGATAACTTCGTTTTTATGGTTGATAGCATCTACATTTAAGTTTGATGATAGGTATAAATCTACTAACTTCTTTTCTTGAATTTTTAGTTTTTCTATTGCTTTATCAATATCACTTATGTCTTTTGATTTAGTTGAGTTTGATACAATTATTTCATTATTCATATCATACATATATCTAGTTAGTTCATTTAAAACTCTTCCTAATTTCTTTTCAATCTTGTCAGAACTATAATGAAGTCCTTTTGCTTTACAATTAACATTTTTGCAAGTTAAATGGTAGTATTCTTTTTTATTTGATGTTCCACTATATTTATAAGAAATAGTAGAAGATAAAATATTACCACATTCAGGGCATTTAATTAAAGAAGTAAATAAATGTATATGTTCTCCGTAATTAGGATGTTTATTTTTCTCTAAATTCTTTCTAGTAATGTTCCAAGTCTTTAAATCAATAATTGGTTCACAGTAATTTTCAACTTTTAGTATATCTTCAGGTTTTCTTTTATATTTGCCATATTCAAATATTCCAATATAAATAGAATTAGTTAGTATTTTATAAACTCTATCAGCTTTCCATTTACCATGACTTAAATAAGCATTATTATTTTTCATAATAGTAGCAATATTTCTTGTTGAATGTCTTTCTTTACATAGTTCAAATATTTCTTTAACAACTTCAGCTTCAATAGGTTCAATTTCTAAATGACCTGTTTCTTTGTTTCTTATATATCCATAAGGTGCTTTACTAGGGTGAATATGTTCCATAGCCATTTCTTCCATAGCTCTTTTTGTTCTTGCTCCAATTTCTTTTCTTTCTCTTTGACCAAACACTAAATTCATTCCATAAATCATTTCACCATTAGCAGTACTTACATCAAATGGTTCAAGTATTAGTTCTAATTTAACATCGTGTTCTTCTAAATAATTAAGTAGCCAAAATCCATCATAATTACTTCTTGTAAGTCTATCTACTTTAATAGCAACTAATTTATCAATCTTCTTTGATTTAATGTCTTTTAATAATCTTTGCATTTCTGGTCTCATTAAATCTTTTCCTGAATGACCGGCATCATTATAAACATCAATGATGTCATAGTTTTTCTTTTCACAGTATTCTTTAATCATTCTAAGTTGTGAATCAATAGAATATCCATTATCTTTTTGGTCGTCAGTTGAAACTCTAACATAAACTCCACATCTCACAAAATCATCTCCTTTCTTTTATATTTGAGAGAAGTTATCCTCTCACTCGTTTGGCACTTTATAAGCAAAAAGTTAAGTGTAAAATTACAATTTCTTCAAAATTTTACATATTTCTTGCAACGTATATTTTTCATTATGTTCTTTTACATAAAATTGTTTATTAGATATTTCATTAACTTTGTACTCATAAATAGTGAGTTTTTTAGGAGATAATATTAAGTATTCAGTAGGTTCGATAAACTTTAAATTTGTGTTTTCAAGAATTTTAACCTTGCCATTTCTCGTTTTAAAGTCATAGCATTTAATAATATCAATAATAGTTGAGTTAGGTTTTAATCTTTCTATTGTTTTAAAATTAAGCATTAAAAAATGTCCTCCTTCCTAGAAAGAGAACATCTATATATGTCTTCCAAGCTAACAGTGAGTTAGATTTTAGACATTAAAAAACTTACAACACCATAATAGGTTCGTAAGTTGTATTCAATTGGAGCAAGTAATCGGAATCGAACCGACATCTTAGCCTTGGCAAGGCCACATTCTAACCGTTGAACTATACCTGCATTGCATAAAGTATTTTAACAATTTTTTTATACTTTTGCAATAGTTTTTGAATAATTTCTATCTTATTCAAAATCAACTTTTATATTCTTTATAAAATCATAATAATAATTATCCCTTTTTTCTATCATTTTATATTTAAGTTTAGTAAGAAGATATGGGGTATTATATATTTTAAATCTTTCTATATTAAGTTCTATACATACTTTCTCTATTATTTTAATAATAAAATCTTTATTTGATCTAGGTACTATATTGTTATTATATTTCTTAATTATTCTTTTATACCATATTTTATCAAATAGATTATCATAATATTTATCACTGTAATGTTTAAAATAGTATTTTTTGCCATCTAAATTATCAAGATATTTTAATGTATCAAAATATCCTAGATTCATTCTATATGTTGATACTTCTTTAGTAAATACTAAAACTGATCCTAAATTCTCTCTAGGTTTTATTTCATGTATTTTAACATTAGATTTTTTCTTATATTTTAACTTATTTTGCCATGCTTTTATTACATATATTTCATCATATCCCGAATCAATTAATTCATTAACCGGACATCTATCATATACTCCACCATCTATATAGTATTTATTATCTATTATTTTTTCAAATTTAAATCCAGGTAAATAAGCACTTGCCATAATATATTCTTGTACTTTTCCTTTTGGTATATCATCCTTATGTACCACTACCGGCTTTAAATCATTAATACTAAATGTTACAATTACAAAATCTATTTTAGATTTTCTAATCCTATCTTCTTTAATATATTTATTTAATAGCATTCTTATATTCTTAGTATCTATTCCAAAATTTTTAATTACTGACTTTATACTTTCTTTATTCTTTTGTATTTCTGACTTCTTAAATTTTAAATGAGAAATATTATTTAGAAATTCTCCATCAATACCAAATAGTTCACTACTATCAGTACTTTCCCATAATTTATATAGACCTGTTAAATTTCTTTCAGCATAAAATGCAGCATTTATAGCACCTATTGATGTTCCGCTTACTCCATCAAAATATATTTTCTTTTTTTGAAGAGCTTTTATTGCGCCAGCTTCATAAGCGCCTTTAGCTCCACCACCCTCTAAAACTAATCCTCTCATTTTAATTTATCCTCAAAATTTTTATCAATAATATTTATACACATTAATGTACAAGGTATCGCTAATATAAGTCCACCCATGACATCTGAAAAGAAATGCACGCCTAAATATACTCTAGAAAAACCTATTAATACAGCTAATATTGTAAATGACATAAAAAATATAATTCTATTAAATGTATTAGTATTCTTAGTAACTAAATGCCATAATATCATATAAAACACTATAGAAGTTAAAGTATGGCCACTTGGAAAACTATAACTTTTAGGTATTTCGATTAATGCATTCAAAGGTCTTGATCTTCTTACTATAAGTTTTGAAACTAAAACTATTAATCCTGACACACTATAACTTCCAGCAAGTAATCCAAAGTACCATTTATTTTTTATAAATATTAAAATACACACGATTATTAGAGATGGTA
>ERZ827197.632-NODE-632-length-38076-cov-6.322243_pt1 | contig 38076 bp, 28 predicted proteins | sample MGYA00519867_ERZ827197 | MGnify/ENA primary metagenome ERZ827197 (study PRJEB31778, sample SAMEA3449278) | human gut metagenome | biome: human gut; feature: human-associated habitat; material: faeces | place: United Kingdom | collected 2010/2012 ...
CAAACCGACGCCCCCCGGACGGTGGTTCCATGGTGTGCGTGCACCGGACGCGCCCGATATCGCATGTTATCGGCGCCCGCCCGCGTGGAGCATCCGGACGGGCCCGCCCCACGGCGGACCGGGGAACACGCGTTCCCCACGTCCCGCCCCGGCGGCACCGCCGGGGCGACCCGCAAGACAGGAATCCCTGAAAGGAGAGGGAACATTGGTTTCCGAAAAGAACGACAAGAAGCGCCGCGGGCTCAGGCCCCTGGTCGCCGGCATCGTCGCCGCGGCGACGCTGCTCTCCCCGTGCGTGGCGTACGCCGGCGAGGGCGGCGCGGGATCCGGGTCCGGCTCCGGCGGCGGCACCGGCATCGGCACCGGCAAGGTCAGCTGGGTCTACAAGGACTCCTGGGGCGCGCCCACCCGCGAGAACGCCGTCGCCGCGATGGCCAGCATCGGCGTGAGGAACCTCGGCGGCGCGCAGTCCAACCAGGCGATCGACCAGGCGCTGAACCAGGCGAACACGGAATGCGCGGACCGCTCCAAGGCCGAAGGATTGAGCAGCGCCCAGTGCCGCCTCGTCGGCCTCGGCTTCGTCCACACTCCCGGCAGCGCTGGCGACTACTACACCGGCGCCAACGGCACCTTCAACGCCGACGTGTGGAAGGCCGCCTACAATTCGTCCGGCATCCCGAACAACACCTACACCTACCAGGGCGCCAAGTACACGACCGCATCGCGCTTTAATGACGGTGTGACCTCCATTAATGCTCTGGCCACGCGCGAGATGGGCAAGGCGCCGGTCGCGGTCATCGCGATCGTGCTCAACCAGGCCGAACCGCCCGTGAACTACGACCTGGGCGTGTCCACCAAGGCGAACGGCACCACCACCAAGGCCGGCGACACGCGCAATGTGGCCGACACGATCACCACCAGCCGCAACGGCAGCCCGATCAGCGAGAACCTGACCGGCACCAGCACCCTGCGCTGGACAGGCGTCGACGGCACCACCCGCAAGGCCAGCAAGCAGTTCACCATAGGCAACCAGGCGAGCCAGGACGTGTCCTTCTCCTACAAGGACATGGACGCCTCCTGGAAGAGCTGGCCGGCCGGCAGGTTCGCGTTCGACGTGAGCTTCGCCAAGCAGGGCAGGATGAAGAACGCCGTGGCCCTGAACGGCGACAAGGACGCGAACGAGCAGTGGTCCGCGCCGCAGCTCCCGCCGCCCTCCAAGACGCTGACCGACGCGGCCGGCGGACAGGTCACGGCCCCGAACGGCCAGATCGCGTCCGGCAGCCTCTACACCGCGCACGTCAAGGCGCACAGCTCCGCCTCCGAGCATTTCTGGCTGTACGACACCATCGACGTGAGCTCGCAGCAGGTCGTGATCGGCGGCACCGAAACGGACGACCCGTCCAAGATCACCGTGACCGACGAGGACGGCAAGACCGTCCAGGCCGAGATTTCGATCGATGACGGCCAGACGGGCAAGCGCATCGTCAAGGCGCACGTCGTCAGGCCCGCGTCCGGCTGGTACACGCTCAACGTGCCCCAGGCGGCCAAGCCCACCGGCGCCGACTACGACATCCCCGACGATTCGAAGGCATGCTGGCAGGGCGACGGCAAGGACTGCCAGACCGGCAACAGCGAACAGGTCGGCAAGGTCACCCCGAAGCCCGACAAGGTGTGGGTGCTCGACCCCGACGGGGCGCTGAAGGCCGACGACCCGCAGCGCACCAACGACAAGGGCAGCGACAACCGCACGTTCGTGACCGGCGACGCGATCGGCGCCGTCGTCAACGGACGCATCCCCGCCCACCTCCTGAACCCGTTCACCAGCTACAGCATCCAGGACGACTGGACCGCCAGCAGCCAGTGGATCGACTGGGACCACAAGGACCAGGTGCGCGTGTACGTGGACGGCGAGGACGAGACCGCGAACTTCGACATCGCCATCGACACCGCGAAGCACACGACCACCGCGACCGCGAAGAGCGTCTTCCTCACCAGGACCGCGCTGGGCACCGCCGACCGCAAGGTCAAGCTGTACATCGGCGGCATCGTCAGGAAGGCCCCGAACGCCGACTGGGCGGCCGACCAGAGGAAACTGACCAACAAGGCGTCCGAGACGTGGAACAACGAGACCACCGGCACGAACGAACCGCCCGTCTGGGTGCGCAACCCCAAGCCCGACAAGGTGTGGAGCGTCGACGCCGCCAAGGCCGCGCAGTCGTCCGACCCCGCATGGACCAACAAGGCGTCCGACGACACGAAGACGTTCGTGCAGCGCGACACGTTCGCCGTGACCGTCAACGGCAAGCTCCCGGGGAACCTCGCCAGGAAGATGACCTCCTACGAGATCGGCGACGACTTCGCCAAGGCGGCCAAGTACATCGACCTGGACAAGGCCAGCGTCGAGGTCACCATCGACGGCAAGGACTCCACCGACCGGTTCGACATCCACAAGGAAGGCACGAAGGTGTGGGCCAGCGCCAAGCAGCCCTTGCTCGACACGACCTACAACACCGCCGCCGACCGCGCCGTGCGCATGACCGTCGAGGGCGCGTACCTCAAGGGCGTGCTCAAGGCCGGCGAGAAGGTCACCATGACCAACGGCGGCTGGGAGAAGTGGAACGACCAGGAGATCCCGTCCAACGAGCCGCCCGTCAAGGAATGGAGCCCGAACCCGGACAAGAGCTGGATCCGCCTCGAGAACGGCAAATGGGAGGCCGTCATCGACCCGTCCGAATCCAACAAGACCGGCGCGGACACCATGAAGTTCCTCGACGGCGACCAGGTCGGCAGCGTCGTCAACGGCACCATCGCCAACGACCTCGCCAAGGTCAACGACATCACCCTGACCGACGACTACGCCAAGGCCGACTACCTGTTCGACCTGACCGGCGACAGGAGCCGGATCCGCGTGTACGAGGCCGACGCGGCCACCGACGCGAAGTCCAGCGTCGCGGACATCATCAACACCGGCCGCGACGTGACCGACCGCTTCGACATCACCGTCAACGGCACCAAGGTCACCGCCAAGGCGCACGCCGACTACCTCGCGGAGCAGGTCGGCCTGAAGAACCCGAAGCAGATCACCCTGTTCCTGCCCGGCACCGTGGACTTCGCGGACGGCAAGGGCGCGGCCCAGGTCCGCAAGGACTTCAACAAGGCCGCGGGCGACGAGCTCACGTTCTGCGAGAACCCCGACGGCTCCAAGCTGGCCAACTCGGGCAGCGAGAAGGTCAACGACGAGACCCAGCCGACCAACGAGCCGTACATCTGCGGCTACGTGCCGCCGGTCAAGAAGAAGGTCGTCGCCGAAGGCAGCCAGGGCGGCGCGAACCAGGACGCGAACGACAAGGTCGTGTACCCGGGCCAAAGGGTCGAATACCGCCTGACCACGAAGCCGCAGCTGCCGGCCGACCTGGCCTACGACGTCGTGCACGTCCGTGACACCGACACGTACGACCAGTACCTGATCCCGGACAAGCAGACCCTCGAGATCACCGACCTCGCCACCGGCGACCAGCTCGTCACCGCCGACCCCCAGATGGGCGTCGAGGGCGACTACACGGCCGCATGGGACGACGCGAGCCACGAGCTCACCATCGCCTACTCCGACAAGTACGTGCAGGAACACTGGACGAAGGGCTCGCACCCGCAGGTCCAGGTCCGCTTCGAGGGCACCGTGAGCGAGGACGCGCCCACGACCGTGAAGGTCGGCAACCAGTGGGCGCTGACCCTGAACGGCAGTGTCACCCCGTCCAACATCGTGGAGAACAACCCGCCCAAGCACGACCCGAGCAAGAAGGACACCCAGTCCTCCGCGCAGGGCGACCCGACCGTCACCATCGACGGCAAGACCATGCTGCTCGGCGACACCGGCAACTACACGGTCACGCTCGATCTGAAGCAGAAGGACAACGCGTACCGCGTGTGGCGCGCCGGCATCACCGACGACTACGACGAGCAGTACGTGAGCATCCTCCCGTCCGACATCGAGGTGCTCGACCAGTCCGGTGAGGACGTGACCGGCAGGTTCAACGTCCAGGTCCGCGACGGCGTCGCCTACGTGTACGCGAAGACCGTGGACACGTTCGTGCCGAAGACCGGCAGGACCATCCCGGGCGACCCGCAGCCCGAGGACCTCGCCGCCTACGCCTCCGCGAGCGGGCACGACCCGCTCAACGAGCCGGCCATCGACCAGACGCTGCTCGGCCAGGAATACCAGGTCGTCATGCCGTACAAGGTCGTCAAGGTCACGGACGGCTACACCGTCAGGAACAAGGCCGTCCAGGTCACCAACGACACGAAGGCCGAGACCAACGAGGTGTCCAACCCGCTCAAGCCGGTCAACCCGGCCAAGGACGTGACCGTCAAGGTCGGCGGCGATTCCGTCAACGGCAAGAGCGTGTACGAGGGCCGCACGTTCCTCTACAGGCTCGATTCCAGCGTGATCCCCTCCGACCGCGCCTACCCGGCCGTCGACAAGTGGTCCATCACCGACCAACTCGACGTCGAGCACGACCAGTACACCGGCCAGTGGGCCGTGTACGCGACCCGCGACCTGCACCGCGACGGCGAGATCATCGCCGCCAAGGGCGCGAAGCTCGCCGGCAGCGGCTTCGACGGCTCGAAGTTCGGCGGCGACCTGTTCACCGCGTCCGCGGACGACCAGGGCGTCGTGACCGTCGAGGCCACCGAGGCCTACCGCAAGCTCGTCTCGGCCGACACCGCCCACGAGAACGGCTGGCGCGCGTACATCCAGTGCAAGCGCATCAAGACCGCCGACCGCGTCGAGAACCGGTTCACCGAGCACTTCAACGGCAAGGACCTCGAATCCAACGTCGTGTGGACCCGCACGCCCGACATGACCCCGAGCCTGCACCTGGAGAAGTACGACGCGAAGTCCGGCGAGAAGCTCGGCGACCGCGACGACGTCAAGCAGGCGCTCAAGATGGACGGCGACTCGTTGGAGATCGCGTTCAAGATCACCAACACCAGCAAGATCGATCCGGCGACCGGCGAGGGAGCGTGGTTCCAGGCCAAGGACCTGAAGCTCACCGACGGCACCATCGCCGGACTGGGCAAGGTCGAGGACATCAGGACCCCGGCCAACTGGGACACCCTGGTCCTCAAGCCCGGCGAATCCGTGACCGTGACCGGCACCCTCAAGGGCGTGACCGAGGGCGGCCACCACACCGACCGCGCCAAGGTCACCGGCACCCCGCTCGTCGAATGCCCCGTCACCGACCAGCTCGGCGACCAGTCCGGCAGGACCGAGGGCGACCAGGCCGTCGACGGCGACGCCGGCAAGGCGGAAGGCCTCAAGCAGGTCACCGTCTCCGGCCGCACCCTGTGCGAGGACACCACGGTGGACTCCAACCCGGACGACTGGAACGGCTACCGTCCCAAGCCGCTCGCCATCACCGGCGCGGGCATCGTCCCGATCGTCCTGGCCGTGCTCGTCGCGGTCGGCGGCGGCGCGGGCCTGCTGATCGCGTCCCGCCGACGCGCGGCGAAGGCCCCGGCCGACACCGAGGGCTCGGAGGAGTGATCCGACGAACCTGACCCCGGGCCCGCGGCGGACCGTTCCCCATGATCCGCCGCACGGGCCCACGGGCGCGCCCGGATCCCTTCCCTTCCCGGACGCGTCCAAGGCCCCACCGGCGAACGGTCGGCGGGGCCTTTTCCATACCATCGTCCGAGCCTCTTCGGGTTCGTCGGGAACGTCCAAACCGGAGCCTTCTCGACGGCCATACCGTGGTCATGTCATTCAAAACAAGTCGAAAGGAAAACATCATGTACGGAATCACCATCGCGGCAGACAGCGGCAGCGTCGTCACCAGCGCGTTGCAGCTTTTCAGCCAGTTCGCCATCATCGGCGGAGGCCTGTGGGCCGTGTGGGGCGTGGTCACCCTGGCCGGAGGATTGAAGGACCAGAACGGCCCCGCCACCCAGTCGGGCGTCTGGCAGGTCGTCGGCGGCGGCCTGATCATCGCGGCCGCGGCCCTGTTCTCCAACATCGCCCTGTAGACGGGAGGCCACGCATGGTCGATTTCATCGTCGGCATCCTCAACTCGATAGGGTCCGGCGTCGGCGACGACCTCGTGGCCGACCTGCTGAAGACCCCCGCCGAATACAACGCGGACATGTACCAGCTGAGCCTGACCGTCGCCCTCTCGGCGGTCAAACCTATAGCCAGCACGATACTGGCGATCATGTGCGTCCTGGAACTCGCCAGGGTCAGCACCCGGGCGGACGGCGACCGAGAGCTGGGCGTCAAGCTCGTCGCCATGGCGATGTTCAAGCTCACGCTCGTGTTCTCCGCGGCCCAGCACAGCGAGCTCATGCTCCAGGCCATCGACGAGATTGGCGACAGCGTGCTCGGCGGCATCCAGTCGTCGGTGGACACCAGCGGCGCGTCGTCGGGCCTCGGCCTTGGCGACAGCATGCGCGACGCCATCGACTCCGCCGGCTGGAAGGGCCAGATACCGTGCCTGATCCTGCTGCTCATCCCGTTCCTCGTCTCCAAGGGCGCGACCATCGTCGTCACCGTCGTCATCCTCCTGCGTTTCGTGCAGATATACATGCTCACCGCGTTCAACCCGCTGCCGATCGCGTTCATCGCCCAGGAGGAGACCCGCCAGTGGGGCATCAACTACTTCAAGCAGTACGCGTCGCTGGTGTTCCAGTGCGCGACCCTGTATCTGGCGATCCTCATGTACCGCACGCTCGTGGGCGGCACGCTCAACCCGAGCAAGTTCAAGGACGGCGACAGCCTCTCCGGCTGGGTTTTGGACAACTTCACCGGCCTGCTCCTGGCGAGCGTCATGCTCATCGGCGTCGTCATGGCGGCCAACTCCGTCGCCAAGAAGCTCTTCGGCGGCGAATGAAACACAACGCAATCCACGAAAGGAAGCAATCATCATGGCGTTGCAGATGCCCGTCTACAGGGAATTGACCACCATCGAATCGAAGGTGTTCATGGGGATGAGCTGGCGGCAGTGCCTCGCCGCCGTCATCCTCGCCGTCGTGTGCGGGGGAGGGTACATCGGCCTGTGGTTCGGGCTGGGCATGGACCCCAACCTCGCCATGTACCTGATCTTCCCGCCCGGCCTGCCCGTGGCCATATGGGGATGGGTGAGGCCAAAGGGCCTCATGCCCGAGAAATACCTGAAATACATCCTGCGCCACTACACGCAGCGCGAGGTCTACCTGCTCGACGGTCCGGGCAGACCATACCGCACCGGCGCGAAACCAACGATCAAGGAAAGGTGAGGAATGTTCGGAAAGAAGAAAACCCCGGTGGCCGCGCCGGCCGAAGGCGGTGCCGAAGCCAGGGCGAAGGCGAGGAGAAAGAAGGCGACGCGTCTGCCGAAGGGCGTCAAGCAGCTCATCGGCTACGACGCGATGCTGCGCAACGGGATCGCCAGCCTGGGCGACGGGCGGTGGAGCGCCACCATCCTCTTCCAGGACATCAACTACCAGCTGAGCCCGGAATCCCATCAGATGGAGATCATCGACCGGTGGGCCAAGCTCATCAACAGCTTCGAGGCCGGGCAAAGCGTGCAGATCGCCTCTTACACGCGCTCACGCGGCGTGCGGGAGATCCTCGCCGACGTGATGATGGACGAGACCGGCGACAGCCTCGACCACTACAGGCTCGACTACAACCGCCTCGCCCAAGGCAAACTCGAATCCGTCAGCCGCAACACCAGCACCGTCAAGACCCTGACCGTCACCGTCCGCGAAAGCGACGAGCAGGCCGCCGTCGCGAGCCTGAACGCCCTGTGCAACAACCTCGTCAGCCAGATGCGCTCCATCGACGCATGCAAGGCCACCCGGCTCGACCGCGAGCACCGGCTGCGCCTCATGGCCGAGGTGCTCCGGCCCGGCGAGGGGTTCCGGTTCGACGAACGCCGTTTCGAGCATCAGCCCGGCAAACCCGACACCAAGGACCTCGTGTGCCCGTGGAGCATCGACGCGCGAAACCCGACCATGCTCGACATCGAATCCCTGGACTCGAAATACCTGCACCGCACCATGTGGGTGTCCGGCCTGCCGCCGGAACTGTCCGACCAGCTGGTCAACGACCTGACCGGACTGCGCGCCCGCGTCGACGTGAGCATCCACCTCGCGCCCATGGACCGCGGCGAAAGCATGACGCTCGTGCGCCGCAAGAACGCCGAGGTCAAGATGCAGATCATGGATCAGCGGCGCACGAACCGCAAGCAGGGCCTCGACCCCGACGACCTTCCCGACGACCTCGCCGACCAGCAGGAACAGCTCGGCCAACTGCGCGACGAGCTGCGCTCCACCAACCAGAGGCTCGTGGACTCGATCATCGTGATCGGAGTGTCCGCGGCAAGCCAGGAGGAGCTGGAGGTCGCGTGCAGGAACGTGAAGGCCAAGGTCAACGCGCAGTCCTGCACGGCCGAGAGCCTCAAGTTCATGCAGATGGAGGGACTGACGGCCGAACTGCCGCTGGGCAACAACCCGCTGCCCATGAAACGCACCCTGACCACGAACAGCGCGGCCATCCTCATCCCTTTCACCACGCAGGAGGTGTTCGAGCCGCACGGACTGTTCTACGGAAGCAACGCCCGCTCCGGCAACCCGATCCTCGCGGACCGGCGAAGCCACATGAACTCCAACGGATTCGTGCTCGGCACGTCCGGCGGCGGCAAATCCTTCACCGTCAAACAGGAGATCGCCGGCATGTTCCTCAACCGTGACGACGAGGTGATCGTCATCGACCCGGAACGCGAATACCTCGCCCTCGCGGCCGCGTTCGGCGGACAGATCATCCAGATCAGCGCCGGCACCGGCACGCGCGTCAACCCGATGGACATCGTCCTGGAGGATGATTCGGCCTCCGACCCCGTCAAGGACAAGACCAACAACGTGGTCTCCATGATCGGCGCGCTCATAGGCGGCATCGACGGCCTCGACCCGCTCCAGAAGGGACTCGTCGACCAGTGCGTCAGCAACCTGTACACGCGTTACCGCAACCAGGGCGGGGGAGCGGTCCAGCCCACATTGCAGGACCTGCACGACGAATTGCAGGCGGGCGGCGACCAGGTGAGCCGGTACCTTGCCGACGCGCTCAACCCGTACATCACCGGCTCCATGAGCGGCTTCAACGGGCAGACCAACGTGGACCTGTCCAACCGGTTCACCGTGTTCGACGTGTCCGGCCTGTCCGGCGAGCTGCGCACGTTCGGCATGATGGTCGTCATCGACCAGGTGTGGAACCGCGTCATCCGCAACAAGGCCAACGGGCGGCGCACCTGGCTGTACGTCGACGAGTTCCACCGCTTCTTCTCCAACCAGTACGCCGCCGCCCAGTTCAAGGACATCTACAAGCGTGCCCGCAAATACGGGCTCGGCGTCACCGGCATCACGCAGAACGTCGAGGAGATCCTCGACCTCCAGGACGCGCGCGAGATGCTGTCCAACAGCGATTTCCTCATGCTCCTGAGCCAGAACAGCACCGACGCGGACGCCCTGTGCGAGCTGCTGACCCTGAGCGAGGAGCAGCGCCAGTACTTCACCGGCGTGCTGCCCGGCCAGGGACTCATGAAGATCGGCAGCGCCTACGTGCCGTTCGACGGTCGCATCCCCGCGGGCGGCGACCTCTACCGTCTGTACTCCACGACCTTCCAGGAAGGAAAGTAAACGCATGAGCGGAACCCAAGCCCACCACACCGGAGGCACACGCGCCCGCATCGGACGCGCGGCCACCGGCGTGGTGTCCAGCGCCGCGCAGTTCGGCGCGGACCGGACCGACATCACCGATTCCATGGGTCACACCGCCGCCGAGATGGCGGGACGCGCCGGCATGTACGGCATGTCCTCCACCATGCACGGCGTGGGCTGGACGGCCGGCAAGGCGCGGCGCATCATGAACCGCGGCAAACGCGCCCTGCGGTCGGGCAAGGGAATGCGCAAGACGGCCGGCAAACCCAAGGCGCTGTCCGAGGCGAAGCCCAGCGATAAGATCGGCAGGTTCGCCGCGAAAGGCAAGGCGAGCCGGCGGATCGGCAAGCACATAGGCGCGGGCCTTGGAAAAGCCGGCCGGAGCGTCAAACGGATGGGATCCACCGGCATGGGCTGGATGGACGAAGCCGGCGCAAGACTCACCACTGCCGACGACGACTTCGCGTCGAAGCTGGGAAGCACCACACGCGACCTGTCCTTCAAAGCGGCACGCGCGGGCGTGAAAGGCGTCAACTCGTCGGCCAAATTCATCTGGCGGCACCGCCGCGCGCCGGCCAAGGCGGTACGCGGAGCGAAAGCCACCGGACAGGCCGCCGTGCGCGCCGCCCGCGCCGCCGCGAACTTCGTGCGCATGGCCGCGTCCCGCGTCATCGCAGGAGCCGCCTCCATCAGCCTTCCCATCATGCCCGTCATCGCGGCCATGCTCGCGGTGCTCGGCGTGCTCCTGGCCGTCATGGGCGCGTTCCTGGGATCCAGCGCCAGCGAATCCACGGTCGCGGGCATGCCCGCGGAATACGAGGCCGACGTGATCCGCGCCGGATCCATCTGCCAGGTCGTCACGCCGAGCATCATCGCCGCCCAGATCGACCAGGAGTCCAATTGGAATCCGAATGCCGGCAGCTCCGCCGGAGCACAGGGCATCGCACAGTTCATGCCGTCCACATGGGCGTCCGCGGGCAAGGACGGCGACGGCGACGGCAAGGCCGACATCTGGAACCCGCACGACGCGATCTGGAGCCAGGGCAACTACATGTGCGGCCTCGCCTCGCAGGTCGAGACGGCCAAGAAGTCCGGGAAACTGACCGGCGACACGCTCCAGCTGACCCTCGCCGCCTACAACGCCGGCCTTGGCAGCGTCCTGAAATACGGCGGCATACCGCCCTTCACGGAGACCACCAACTACGTGAAACGGATCGTCGACCTGGCCCGGACCAAGTACACCTCCTCGGGCGATACCGGCGATTCGGGTCCGACCGTCGGCGCGCTGAGCCCGAAACTCGTCATGAGCGACAGCTGGCACGTGAACATTGAGGCCATGGGCCTGCACTACACGCGCTTCCCCGACTACGACACCTACCAGTGCACCTGGTGGGCCGCGATGCGACGCAACCAGATCGGCAAACCCGTCGACGCGCACATGGGCAACGGAGGCCAATGGAACGACACCGCAGCCCGCCTCGGATACAAGGTTGGCCGGAGCCCGAAGCCCGGCGACGTGATCTGCTTCGAGCCCGGCGTGCACGGCTCCAGCGGATACTACGGCCATGTCGCGGTCGTCGAACAGGTCAACTCCGACGGCTCGATCCTCATCAGCCAATCCGGCAAAGGCTGGATGGCGGTCGTCACCGAGACGATCAGCGCGTCCGACCTCAAGGCCATGGGCGGCGGCATCAGCTTCATTCACTAGGAAGGAAAGGGAAATGGACGAGCGCAAAAGGAACATCCTCATCATCGCGGCCACGACCGCGGCCGTCGTTCTCATGGTCGTCGCGAACATCGCCTTCATCCTCATGCATCCGTCCGGCACGGAAAATCGGAACAAGCTCGCGGCATCCGACGTCAAGGCGGAGACGTCAACGTCCACGCCGGCCGCAAGACACCAGAAACCATTGGAGGTATGCGAGAAGCTCGCCCCGAAGGCCGCCGCCACATACACCTCCAAGGCCGCCGACCGCGACCGGCTCATCAAACGATACTTCGCATCCGACGCGCAGGGCCTGAACATCCCCATCGACCGAATCGCCGACCAGCCCGACGTACAGGCATCCGGCGGCATGAACGCCGGCACCTCCACGACCGCGACGTGCAGCGTCTGGACCGGCCTTGAATCGCCATGGACCCTCACATGGCGATGGACCGCCGACAAGGGCTGGAAATGCACCGGCATCAGCGGGCCGCTCGAAGGCGCGTACACCGTCCTCGGCGACAAGGCGCCGGAGGAAGACAAGGACGACGAGAAATGATCAGGACCGACAGGAAGACGGGCGAGCCGATCCTCAGCCCCAAACTCACTGCCGACCAGCTGCACGCCATGGCCAACGACCCCGGCTGGCGCCCGTGGATGCGCCTCATAGCCGAACACCCGCACGCATGGCCGGCACTCATCGACTGGTGGCACAACGCGCAGACACAGGGCTTCGACGCGGCTGGAGCGGCGCCGAAGCCTCCCGAATCCATGCGCCGTCGCCGCCGCGTCGCCATACCATCCGCGCCACTGCCGCCGGAAGACGAACCAGGACAGGAACCCGAGCCGGCATCTATGGACGAGGAGCCATCCCGGTCGCAATCCTCCGTTTCCGGTTCTTCCCACGAACCGGAAACGGAACAGTCCCATCCCGACGATTCCGCGGAGAAGGCCCTGAAGGACGCCGACGGCGATTTCGCGGCACTCGAACAGGTCGCCGACCCGGAGCCAACCGCAATGAGCCTCCCGCCCATATCGGAACCGGGACCGACGGAAACCGGGAAGACCGAGAGACCAGGAGGGCTGTCGGCGGCCGTCACCTACTCGGCCGACCTCGACGATCTGAAGGTTCGCCGCGTCTTCCCGGTCGGGAAAGCGCTCGTCGCGATCGTCATGGCCGCGAGCCTCATCGCCGTGTCCTGGATAGGACCGCAAATCAAAACCCGCCACGCCGCCGCCGTGCGGCAAGAGGCGCATGAGACCGCGATCAGCGCATGCGACTCGGCCGAAGCGACACGCAAGACCGTCCAGTCCGACCTGGACAGGACCACGGCCAAAGCCTCCAAACTACTGAAGGACACCAGTCGCGGCCAGGTCGCGGATCCCAAGACGCTTGACGCGTTGAATCGGCTCCTGGACGCAAAGACGACCACAATCAAGGGTTCCTGCGCGCCCGACGCCGCCGCATCAGACGTGGACAGGACCACTGAGGCGCTGCGCAGAACGACCAAAGAGCTCAAGAACCGTCTCACCGACCTCAAGACCGCAACCAAGGCCGTCACCGACAGCAAACTCGACAAGACCGTCGACGACGCGAACGCGCTGTACAAGGAGACGGACGGCAGGGTGGCGGACGACAAGACCCGGGAGATCCTGCTGAAGGCGGTCAAGGCCCGTGACACGGACGCCATCGCGAAGGCCGTGAAGGAGGTCAACGAATCGAAGGCGGCGAAGGAGAAGGCCGACGCGGAGGCGAAAGCCAAGGCCGAACAGGAAGCAGCCGCGGCTGCCGCCGCGCAGCAGCAGGCGCAGGCATCGCAATCCCAAGGAAGTTCCGGATCCGGTTCCGGAACCGGACGACGCCCGTCTTCGGGAGGCTCGTCGTCCTCCGCCAATACGGTCGGAGCCTCGCCGGGATGGTCCGTGCCCGCGCCATCAGACGAGGGCACCGGCTTGCCCGGAAGCGATCCGGGGTTGTGATTCGCGAAAAGAGGAGGTGCGTCCACCACGCCCACGCCATCGATGCCCTCCACGCCCTCCACGCCGACGCCCCAGCCGCCGCCGACCCCATCGAAGCCATCAGGCACCGACGGCGCGACCGTCGGCTGACGACATTCACGTGGCTAAACGCAGTCGGCTGGATCTGTTCTGGGACAATCAGAACAATATGAATATGCCGCGTCTGATCAACCAGCGATGCGCAAGGATCTGGAACGATGACAGCTGGGTGCTTTCCGACAAATGCGGATACCTTCACCTAAGAGAGGGCTCGTCCGGGCTGCGCGCGATCCTGCGCCGCGTGGATCCGGTGACGGGCAAGCTGCCTAAGACGAATGCCACCAAAGCGTCCCGCGCATACTACATGCAGGAGACCTGCAAAGGGGCCGGGGCCCTCAAGAGACTTTCGCAGGACGATCTGTTCGCGCCCGATGGCGAGGTATCCCCGGATTTGAGCGACACCAGACTGATTCTGGCGTGGCAGGAAACGGATAAGGCCATTTCGGTCACGGCATACCGGCCGTTGGAAGTCGTGCCGTACGCGTACTCGGGATCGGCTAGGAAATACGATTTCAGTCTGGATCTGCTTGACAGGCCGGTGGAGGTAAAGGACTTCACCCCGATCGAGGACAACGACGACAACCTGCTACCCAACCTCGTCTTCGACGACACAAACGAAAACGAGAGCACTGAGATTCAGGCGGAACGATAGAATGGGCTTCCCTCATCGCTCCGTCGCTGATAGGAGATGAAAGCCATGACGGAATACCACGCCGAAAGAATCGCGCAGGCGCGGCACCTGGAAGGCATGACCCAAAGGGAATTGTCCGAGCGTTCGCACATCTCCCAATCGAAACTCAGCAAGTTGCAGAACGGCTTTATCGTCTTCAAAGAAAACGAGGCCAGGTCGATCGCCGCGGCGCTGGGCTTCCCGGTATCGTATTTCACGCGCGAGGATCCCATACTGCCCATGACGGCGGTCACGTATCGCAAGACCAGCAAATCCAGCATGGGAGAGCTGTCTGCCGTATCGATCGAGTATTCCGAACTATGCGCCACGGTGTCGCGACTGTCCGGTCTTCTGGGCATGACTGCCGGCAAGACCGCTTGGATCCGGAAGATCGCCCCGCGTACACCGGAGCTTTCCGTCTCCGAAATCGACCGTATTGCCAATCAGGCGAGAACATGCATGGGGTTGGAACCCGTTGGTCCGATTGGAAACCTGACCCGCAGCCTGGAAAGGCAGGGCATTGTGGTGGCTCCGATGAAGTCCACCGGTGGCAGCGATGATGGGAAGACGAGGCTGACGAGCGAAGGCATCACATATCCGCAATGCGAGGGAATGCCATGCATCGGATACTCCGCCGGCAAACGCATCGGCGGCGACCGCCAGCGCTTCACCAAGGCGCATGAACTGGGACATCTTATACTGCATCGGTTCCGCAGGCCCGATACACCGCAGCAGATGGAGCGTGAGGCGCATCTGTTCGCGGGAGCGTTGCTGCTGCCCGCCGAGGATATGTCGCGCACCGTCCAGAGGAACGCCACGTTAAGCGACTTCCTCAAAATCAAATCGGGCTGGGGCGCCTCCATCGCCGCGTCAATCAGCCGTGCTCGCGCGCTGGGCATCATCAGCTCCGAACGCTATCGTTCCTTGCAGATCCAATTGTCCAGCCGGGGATGGCGCAAACAGGAACCCGTCAATGTGGGGGAGGAGCATCCGCTGCTGCTCAAGCAGATGATCCAGGCCGTTTTCGGAGTCGGCTCAAGCATCGGTGGCGAGCAGGCGATTAAGTCCTTCGACGCGGCCGGCAAGCTCGCAATCCCGTTCCGCTATCTTGACTGCTGGTCCGACGGTCTCGTCGAAGAAGGCGTGGAATTCGGCTTCGTCGAGGATCGAATCAATTCGGTCGCCAGCGACCGTGTCCGTCATGATGTGGAACGGGAACGCATTCCCGTCGGCTGAGGCCTAGCCTGGTTGGGGCTCGCGGCGGACTTCCCAAAATGCGGGGACACGACTAATATGGCGGATAACAGCAGCTCCCTAAGCCTACTCGCAGTGCTCAAACCAGGGGGCTCTTTCCATATCGGGACGGAATCCAGGCTGGCCGTGAAGACGGACTTACCTCGCGTTCAGGGTTCGTGCGCCCGCATGACGATGGGAGTGAACAGTGAGCGATTTCAGCGAACGCGACGGGCAGCTGCTGCGCAGTCGCAGAGCAGCTGGATGGGGCTGATGGCGGGCACTTCGGCGAAGTGGGCGAGCTCGGGAATCGTGATGGCGGTCTTCCGTTCCGCCTCGATGTTGAAGACGACGGTTGCGGAGATGGCGTCGTCCGGATATCTGGAATTGACCTCATGGGCGAGTTCCTGGGCGGTCAGTCCCGCGAGCTTCCTGTACCTGCGCAGCAGTTGCCCGGTCGACGCAGCTTCAATGGCGGATGGTTCGCTGGTCATGCGGCCTTCCTCCATCCTTCGGAGTGTTTGAGTGTGGATTTCGGTTTGGTGATGGTGGTTCCCGGCCATGCCTTGCGGCTGAGGAACGGGTGGAGTCCACGCAGGTTGTAGATGCATTTGTCGTTGTCCAATTGGGCGAGCTCGTCGGGCGTGAGGAGTTCGCGTCCGGTACGCTGGTAGTTGGTGGTGTGGCTGCCGGACACGCCCTTCGAATCGCTGGTGGTGCGGATGTCGATGGTCTCCTTGCCGAGCAGTTTGCTGAGCCATTCGGTGGTGGACTGCTCGTTGCCACCGAGGAAGAGCACACTGTCGCAGTTGCCGACGATGGTCTCCCACGAGTCCTTGTACATCGTCTTGAGCTGGGCGATGGTCTGGAGGATGATGCTGACGCTGACCTTGCGCGAGCGGATCGTGGCGACGAGCTTGTCGAAGTTCGGGATGCGCCCCACGTTGGCGAACTCGTCGAGGAAGCAGTGCAGTGGCGTGGCGAGGCATTCGCCGGGGTAGGTGCGGCAGCGGCGGATGATGCTGTCGAAGAGGCATTGGTAGAGGATCGCGGCCAGGAAGTTGAAGGTCGGGTCCTCGTCGGGCAGCGCGAGGAATATGGCCGTCTTCCCGTTGGGACATCTGTAGCCGCCCTCGTGCTCGTCCTGGTATCCGCCGATCCGGTCGATGCCGAGGTTGTCGTCGGAGAGGATCTCCCTGACCGGGCCGACGGTCAGTGGGGCGAGGCGCACGCCGAGGCTGATGATGATGCCCTTCTTGGTCTCTCCGGCGCCCTGGGTGAAGGGCCGGTACTGGCGGGCGGCGAACTTCAGGCCCTGGGCGAGACGCCATGCCTCCCGCAGGTCCGGGTCGTCGTGGTCCGCGCCCTCGCGTTCCCATTCGGCGCGGGTCTCCTCGTATATTTCAGTGGCGGTCCGGGCGACGGCGTCGACCTGGCTTTCCTTGGTCTCGTCCTGTTCGCTGGCCTCGAGCAGGTCGCGCATGTCGGCCACCGCGTTGAGGGTCTGGCCGGCTTCGATGTTCAGGCAGTCCTTGAGGATGTCGTCGGGCAGGTAGTAGACGAACGCGGTGAGCGCGGTCAGCAGGCTGCGTTCGGATTTGGTCCAGAAGTCGTTGGTCTGGTGCTCCTTGGGTGTGGAGCCGTTGGTGTTGTCCATGATGTTGGTGACCAGGCGCATTATCGCCACGTCGGGCTTGTCGGGGTCGATGTAGCGCATGGGGTTGAATTTCGTCCAGCTGGTCAGGTCCACCAGGTCGAGCTGTTTGACCGTGTATCCCATTTTCTCCAGTTTTCCACCGGTCTTCGCGTAGAGTTCGCCCTTGGGGTCGGTGCACGCGTAGTTCATGCTGCCGTTGAGGATGTTGGGGATGACGTGGGTGGCGGTCTTGCCGGAGCCGGAGCCGCCGATGACGGCGGTGTTGAGGTTGCGTCGCGTGGCCTGGGCGTCGAGGCTCAGGCCCTCGGTGGCCGTCATCTGGAGGTTCTGCCTGGTGTCGCTGTCGGTGTATGGGGCCATCTCCCGGCTGGTGGACCAGCGTGCGGACCCGTATTCCTCGCCTTCGCGCCAGTTGCGTTGGCTCATACTCCACCGGTAGAGGTGGAACAGGCCGACCGCGCCCGCGCCGCCCAGTCCGCATAGGAGGCTGGTCCGGTCGAATCCCAGGGCGGTCGGATGCTGGAGCATGGTCGTCATGCCATCCATGATCCGTTCGATGCTTTCGCCGGCCGCGATGCCGGCCTGGACGCGTGCGGCCGCGAGGTCGGCGATCCAGAATCCCGCGAGGATGGTCAGCGTCCTGACGACGATGCCCCTTATTCGTTCCATGATGGTTCCTTTCTATTGTTTTCTTTCGTCGAGGTTCGCTTTGAGTTTGGTTTTGAACCGCTCGTACAGCGTCTTCCTGCTGGTGATCCTCGCGCCGTCCGGGCTGGTCCCGGTCTTGGCGTTGTCGCCGTCGGCCTGCGCCGCGTCCTTCGGGGACGTGAGGGGCGTGACGGTGGTCATGCCGTCCGGCGTGACGTCGATGCTGAATGGTTGGCCGTCGGCCATGAGCGTGGACATGAGCCGGCCGGTGCGGCTGTGGATGTCGATCCATTCGCCGGCACCGGTCTTGTCCGGCCTGGTGGCGCTGACGGTGGTCCGTGTCATCGCTCTCCGTCCGGCTCGTCGTGGCTGGGGTCGAATGCGAGGCTTGTGGCCTCGATGTCGATGCCGGATTCCTCGTCTCCGGCGGTGCCCTTGACCATGAGGCGGGCTCCCTTGTGCGCGTTGCGGCCGATGTTCTCCGAGTGATCCCCGCCGCTGGCATGGATGGTGATCTTTCGCCCGTTTCCGTCCGGATCGACCAGTGCCTCGAGCAGCCAGTCGTCGTGTCCTCCGTGTGGTTGCGGGTCCCTGATGAGCGTGCCCTCGAACCAGATGACGGGCTCCGTGGCGCGCTGTTCTTCCGTTGCCATATGTTCCTCCTATAAGGTGAGGGGCGGCGTGCGAAGCCGCGCGCCGCCCCCGGTGGGTGTGTGGGCCTACAGTCCCAGTCCGTGGCGTTTGGGTGTGTGCTGCTCCCGCGCGGGCGCTGGGCGTTCCGGCTCCGGCCGGTCGAGGTCGCGGCCTCGTTCCGGCTCGTGCTCCTTCAGCTGGTCGAGCTGGTGCAGCGTCCAAGTGGACAGTTCGCCGTCGTATGACGCGCGGGCGAGGATCTCGTCGCGGTTCTCCCAGACGAGCTGGTCGGCCTGCTGTTGGGTGACGTCCGTCCAGTCGCCCTGCTCGTTGATGCGCATGAGCGGGTCCGTCCGCGGATCCCATCCGCCCATCTCGCGTTTCTCCGCGATGTCCGCTTCGGTGAGACCGTCGCCGGCGAGCTGGATCGCCTTGTCTGACGGGTAGGCGGCGATGTCGTTCTCGGGGTCGTGCGCGTTGACCTCGCTTACGATGCTGTGCAGGATTCTGACGGCGGCCGGGTCGGGGGATTCGTATCGTTCCAGGATGTGGCTCGCGCGCATGCAGGATGCCTTGCGGTGCTGCTCGTAGAGTATGGCCGGATCCTCCTCGACCTTCGTCACGAGATATCCGGCGTCCTCCCTCGCCTTCATCGCCTGGTCGCGGTCGAAGGCGGTGCTCAGGTATGCGATGTGCCTGTCGGGGTCCCCGGGTTTCCGCCACCGGTAGGCGTATTCCTCCGGCGGCTGGTGCGCGGCCAGGTGGCTCGGCTCGGATGCGCGGGCCTTGTGGAGGCCGCCCGCGCGTTCCCATTCGGCCACCGCCTTGCCGAGCTCCTGTAGCGCGTCGGGTTCGGCGGGGTCGATGACGGTGATGTCGAAGCGGTCGGTCACGTCGCGGCCGTCCGTGAGCCGGGCTTCGAGGTAGTGTCCCATGGCGTTGCCGCCCTGGGTGATGCCGTCGATATTGGGGTCCTGTTCGAGCAGTCGTCCGATGTCTTCCCGTGTCAATGGCATGCGTGCGCTCCTTTCCGTTTTTGTGGTTTCCTGGTCTCTACTTTCCGTCTCCCGGGGTTCGTCGGGTTTGGACGTCAGCCGTTCGAGTTCGGCTTGTTTTTGCCGGTATTCGTCCTCGTGGGCGAATGGTTCGGCCAGTGTCTCCTGTGCGGCGGCGAGCTCCCTTTCGGCGTCGGCCAGCCGTTCCGCGAGCTTGCCGGGGTCGGTGGCCATGTTCCTGACGAGTCGGTCGAGCTGGCTGACGATGCTGGATGGTCCGGTCAGGTATGGACCGGGCATCTCGGTGCCGGATTCGTGTTCGTGGACCGCCTTGACGGCCAGGGTGATCCGTCCGGTGGTGTCGGCGCGGCGTGCGATGACGGGCAGGCCGTCGTATTCGGCTATCGTGTCCCCGTCGTGCGCCTGGTGGGCGGCCTGGTGGAGGAGCCTGCATGCGGTCTGCCGGTCGCCGACCGGCTGTCCGTTGATGGTCATGCCCTCCCATCGGCCGTTCATGCGGGCGGTCTGGTGGATGCCCAGGGCCTTGGAGGCGAGCGGCTTGTCGTCGGCCTTCTCGCGGATCGACTGGCGCAGGAGTTCGACGCGTGGCTGGAGCTGCTGGCCGATGTCCCTGCGGGTGTCGGCCTTCTGCTGCGCCCATGAGGCGCGCAGGAGCTTCAGCTGGTTGATCTCGTTCTCCAATGTCATGCGGCGTTGGATGTCGGGGTCTCCGGTGGCCAGCGCCTTGATGTTGGCGAGGGTCACCACGTCGGCGTCGAGGTCCGCGGCCTCGCGGGCGGGGCTCTTCGAGCTCATGAGCTGGCTGATGAACCTTTGCTTGCGTTCCACGGTCTGGTAGCTGTACGCGTCGAACGTGCCTTCGGTCACGTACCGGTAGTCGCGCACGTGGTCGTACGTGTTGCCCTGGCGTTGGATGCGTCCGAGGCGCTGTTCCAGGTCGGCGGGCCTCCAGGGGCAGTCGAGGTCGTGGATCGCGGCGAGGCGTTCCTGCACGTTGGTGCCGGTTCCGAGCTTCTGGGTGCTTCCCATCAGCACGCGGATCTCGCCGGACCTGACCTTGGCGAACAGCTGCTCGCGTTTGGCGGGGTTGTCGCCAGCGTCGTGGACGAACGCGATCTGTTCGGCCGGCACGCCCAACGCCACGAGCCGGTCCTTGAGGTCCTGGTAGGCGTTCCATCCGCCCGATGCGGGCGTGCTCGAGTCGCAGAAGACGAGTTGCGTTCCCAGGCGCGGCGTCTCCTCGCGCCAGATCCGGGCGACGTTCTCGGCGCATGCCTGGATCTTGCCGTTCTCCAACGGCCGGTCGTTTTCGTGGCCTTTGAGGAGTTTGGGGTCGAGGGCGATCTTGCGTCCGTCGCCCGTGATCTTGAGGAGGTTGTCGTCCTCCGGTGGCACGTCGCCGTCGCGCACGCGGTCCGCCCTGTCGGACAGTTCCTCCATCTCCTCCTTCTGCCGGTCGGTGATGGGTACCGGCACGGGCACCTGTTCCAGTTCGGGCAGGGGCAGCTGTATGTCGTCGTTGGTGATCATGTCGGTGAACTGCTTCACCGCGTTCATCAGTTCGGGCAGGTTCTGGAACCGCGCGAACCTTTGCTTGACCTGGAAGCCGTTGCCTTCAGGTTTCAGTTCCACGGTGGGCACGACCTGGCCGTAGGCGCCAGCCCATGCGGCGAACGTGTCCAGCCCCTGCGCCTTGAGGGTTCCGGGCGCGAGGTAGCGCTGCATGTTGTACAGCTCGCTCATGCTGTTGGATACCGGCGTTCCGGTCATGAACGCGATGTTGCCGCCGTGTCCGGCCTCGCGCAGCCATTCGCATTTGTCGAGCAGGTCCTCGCATTTCGCGGCGGACGACAATTGCATGCCCAAGTCCGCGGATGCGACGGGCACGCCGAGGTTCTTGAAGTGGTGGGCCTCGTCGACGATGAGCATGTCCACGCCCAGCGATTCGAACTCGATGCCCGCCAGCGCCTTGTCGTCGCGCGACTCCTTGCCGTCGCGCAGCCTGTTCATGGCGGTCTCGGCGCTTTTGCGCGCCGCCTCCAGCCGTTTGACGGTCGGGTCCTTGTCGCCCCTGGCCTTGGTGGCGGCCTCGACGGCCTTGGTGAACTCGTCGACGCGGGCGCGCATGTTCCTCAGCCGGCGTTCCTTGCTGACGTGCAGTTGGCTGAACCGGCTTTCCGGCACGATCACCGCGTCCCAGTCGCCGGTGGCGACCCGTCCCCAGAATCGGCGCACCGATTCGGGGTTGCGTTGCGCGTCCTTGTCCATGACGAGGATACGGCCGGCCGGGTAGAGCCTGAGCACGTCGCCGGCCCACTGGTCCACGAGGTGGTTGGGGACCACGAGCATCGGCTTGGACGCCTTGCCGAGGCGTTTCGCCTCGTGGGAGAGGGCGACGCCCTCGAACGTCTTGCCGGCTCCGACGACGTGGGCGATGAGGGTTCCCTCGTCGCTGCGCAGGGCGCGGGCCACCGCGTCCTTCTGGTGGGGGCGGAGCCGGACGCCGTGGGCGATGCCGGGCGTGGTCAGGTAGGATCCGCCGACGTGGCGGGGGCGCATGCTGTTGAATCTGCGGTTGTACAGGGCGGTGAGCCTTCGCGCGCGGTCGGGGTCCCTGAACACCCATTGGTTCCATGCGTCGCGGATCGCGTTGGCCTTCTCGATGGCGGCCATCGTGGCCTTCTGGTCCTTGACGCGTTTGGGTTTGCCGGATGCCGTGGTCTCCGTGGGGGAGTCCTTGGTGACGGTGATCTGCGCGTTGTTCAGGCATGCCTCCAGCAGTTGGAACGGGTTGCGGTCCTCGGTGCCGTACGTCTTCGCGGCCTTGTAGTCGATGTCGCCGCCGCCCGAGTAGCCGACGCGCCATTGTCCGAGCTGGGGAATCCAGTCGACCGAGTATTGGGCGAGCTTGCCGGGCGTGAGCCCGTGGCCGCGCACGTTGAACGTCTCCATCATGAAGTCGTGGACGTCCCTGGCGGGGATCCACGGGGCTCCCAACGGCGCCTTGATCTGCTCGGCCTCCAATGGGGTGGGCTGTACGCGTTCCAGCAGGCCGGCCACGTGTTCGAGCCGTTCCGCGTCCGCCTGGTCGGCGCGCGCGGCCTCGGCGTGCTCCGGCAGTTCCCGCCATTGCTTGATTTGTTCCTCGCGGCGTGTGTGGAACGCCTGGTAGTCGTCGGGGCGTGCGTCGACGACGCGTGGCGGGACGCCGTAGGCGTTGTGCTTCTGCCCTTGGCGCAGGTCTTCGGGCATGTCGCGGGCGATGCCCCAGATCCATTCGCTGAGGGACATGTCGGTGGCGAGCCGTTCGGCGAGCCGCGTGTGATCGTCGGTGTCGGGCATGAGAGTGCGTGCCATTCCGCCGATGGTCGTGTCCGTCCAGACGGGCCGGCCGTTCGCGTCGTCGGCGCGCCAGCTTTCGAACAGGTTGGAGAGGATCGCTGTCTTGTCGGCGGTGTCGAGCCGGTCGGTGTGGGCGATCTTGTGGACGAAGAGGGCGAGGTCCCTGACGGGCATGTCCCGGTCCGCGAGGATCGGCGCGTAGTTCTGCGGGGCGTCGCCGTCGCGCCATGTCCAGCACAATGCGTCCCACAGCGGGCTGGTGCCGTGCGATTGGTGCCATGCCGGCGCTTGCCACGGCTTCCTCTCTCCGGTGTCGGACCGTTCGAGGGTGACGCGCGCGTGCTGTTCGGGAAGCTCCTCCACCGCCCGCCAGGCGAGGGCGAGGACGAGTTCCGGGTTGCGGCTCCAGCCCATGGTCCATGCGTCCCGGCCGTTGATGCGTTCGATGACCGGTGCCGGATCCCTGTAGGATTCGGCGGAGTACGGGTCCTTGAGGCTGCGCCACACGTCCGCGCCCGCCTCGCTGATCCATTCGCTTGCCCGCTCCGTGGCGGGCATGTCCTCCGGCGTCGCGTAGGTGGATGCCGTGAACTCGGTCATGGCCTCGGTGCCGGCGCGGCGTCTCAGATGTTCGGCCATGGCCGTGACGTGGTCGAGTCTCGTTCCCACGTCGCCGGTGAGGTAGTCCTCGGCGGGCATGACCGTGCCGGTGTCGGGGTCGCGTATGATTCGGTCGCCCAGGCCGGCCTCGGCCTCCTCGACGGTGGTGTCGGCGAGGCGCGCGATGAGTTCCAGGTCGACCCTGCCGGCGCGGTCGAGGCTGATGTTCAGCGCGTCGTCCAGGCTGTCCGCATGGTCGGGCATGGGCGGTACGGGGCTGATGGTCCGCTGCGAGAGGCATTTCGCCTTGCCGACGAACCTTCCTTTTTCGTCGGTCTCCTCCAACGCCATGACGAGGTGGCGGCCGGATTCCTCACTGTCGTAGGCGCGGAGGTTGGCGCGGTCGTTCAGGCGTCCGAACTCGCCGGTGAACCGGTCGTACGCCTGGTCGAGTTCCTTGCGTTTGGCCTCCACGGCGGGGTCGTCCACGCGGGCGGGGTCGAGTTCGAGGCGTTGGAGTTCGCGCGCCAGGTCGCGCAGGCGGATCATGCCGCGCAGTCGGCGCGCCTCGTCTCCCTGACCGTGGGCGGCCTCGGTGACGGTGGCGCCGTCGCCGTACCAGACCACGCCGCGAGGGTCGACCGAGTATTCGAACGGGGTCACATGGTCCGGGCGGACGATGACCTCCGCGCGTTCGGCCGGTTCCATCTCGCCCAGCTGCAACGGCGGCCTGCCGTGAGCGATCTGCATGGAGAGCATCGTCCGGAGCCGTTCGCCGATCTGTTCCGTGTCGCCCTGGAAGACGACGTCGAAGTCGCCGCCGAACCGGCCGATCACTGGTCTGATGTCGCCCACCGCGTGCGTGGGCATGTCGTTGGCGACCGCCTGGTTGACGTTGACGGTCACGTCCTGGTAGCCGGGCACGGCGATCGGTGTGGAGTGGATCCATGCCTCGTCGGGCGTGCGGTCGAGCGTCCGTTCGCGTCTGCGCAGCACAAGCACGTCGGTGACGGCCTCGGTGCCGGCCTGGCGGGCGAACGTCGAGGACGGCAGACGCACCACGCCGATGAGCTCGGCTTTCCTCGCGAGGTCGGCGCGCATGGTCTCGGAGCGTTTGTCGAGCGTGTACCTGCTGGTCAGCAGCATCGCGACGCCGCCGGGGCGCAGCGCGTCCACCGAGCGTTCGATGAAGTAGTCGTGCAGGGGGAGGCGGGACGTGCCGCCGTCCGTGGTCCGGTAGTCGAGGCTGATGTCGCCCGAGTAGGGCACGTTGCCGATGGCGAGGTCGAACGATCCCTGTTGGATAGTGCAGTCCGCGAGGTCCGCGTTGAGGATCGTGGCGTACGGGTTCAGCGCGGCGGCGATGCGCGCGCTGATCGGGTCGAGTTCCACGCCCGACACGTGCGCCGCGACGTCGTCGGGGATGCCGGCCATGAAGTTGCCGGTGCCGCATCCGGGCTCCAGCACCTGGATGGGTGTGGGGCCGATGTCGAGCGCGTCCCACATGGCCTTGACCACCGGGCCGGGCGTGTAGTAGGCGGTCAGTGTGGAGGCGCGCGCCTGCGCGTACTCTTCCGGGGTGAGGTCCTGTTCTATCGCGTCGCGGATCGTCCGCCATTCAGGCTTGTCCGAGAACGCGTCCGCGCATCCGCCCCAGCCGGAATATCCGCGCAGCGTATCCATTTGCTTCGCTGAGGGCCGGCCGCCGTTGTCTCCGCCGAGTTTCTTGAGGGTCTGGATGGCGGCGATGTTCGCTTCGGCGCGTTCGCGGGGCGAACGCGCGCGCTGCGCGTCGAGGGATGCTAGAAGCTCTCCACGACCTCGTGGATCGCCATGCTCATCGACTCCGACTGGGCCTCGTTCATCCCGTTGAGCCGGTCCAGGTCGGTCAGCTGTGGTGCCGCCTTCAGGCAGTCCGTCCGGTTGAGCAGGTGCCTGGACTCCATCAGCTGGTCCATGATCTGCGCCTGGCGTTCCCTCGTGCGCGTCTCGATGTCCCGCAGATGCTCCTCGAGCACGTTGGCCATCATCATCTCCCTGAACCACTGGGGATGGTGCTCCTTGAGCCAGATGAGACGCATCCGCTGGATGCCGTGGACGCTGTTCGTCGTGAACACCTTGTACGGCAGCGCGTCCTCGGAATACAGGTTCGGCAGCGTCTCCTTCAGGTGTTCCAGCTTCCTGCTGTTCTCCTCGTAGCGTGCCTTGAGCTGCGGGTCGGTCCATGTCATCTCGTCCATTGTTGTTCCTTTCTTCAGTGTTGTTTTCCGTGCCGGAGAATTGTGTAAAACGTTTTACCACAGGTTGCGGCGTGGTTTCGCCGGGAGTGGCGGCGCCGACCCCGAGCTTGTTCTCGGCGGCGATCCGCGCGTCCCGCCGGCCGAGTCCGCGGAGCCGGTTCTCCCGGTATTCGGCCGCCACGGCGGCTATCGTCTCGTCGTCCGCTCCGCGCACGCGGAGCCGTTGCACCGCGACGTGGCCCACCGTTATCTCGTATCCGCGCACCTGCTCCGCTATCCTGTCGGCCTGTCTTTGTTCCTCTTCGAGAAGGCTGAACAGGTCGATCTGCTCGTATTCGGCCGGGGCCGTCTGCTTCGCGTATAGGCGTTTTCTCGCCATGGTTCGCCCCTTTCTTATAGTGTTTTCCGTTGGCCGTGGTTCCGGTCGATGCCGGGTGCCGGCGTGGCTGTGTTGAGTCCGTCGAGGTTCTCCCTGAGCTTGGTATGGAACCGGTCGAGCGTTGACTTCAGGTCCGTGTGCCGTCGCTCCGGATCGTCGCGGCGCGTCGTCTCCGGCGGTTCGGCTTTCGCTCCCGGGTCGGCGGCCGGCGAGCCGGCTTCGTCGTGGTCCCGTCCCTGTTCCGTCTCCTTGGTCGGTTCCGTTTTCCGTGGCGTGTCCGTCGCCTCCGCGTCCTGTTCGATGGTTGGCCGGGTCGGCGTTTTGCCTCTGTCCTGCATCGGTTCCTGTGCGCCGGCGAGTTCCTGGATGAGGAGCCTGGCGGCCTGACGGCGTTGGCGGTTGGCCCACCGTCCCTCGTCCCCTCCGGCGGTCCGGTCGACGAGTCGGCGCGCCCATTTCAATGCGACGGCCGGCTTGTACGTGCCAGCGCGCCGGTATTCCGTGAACCGGCCCTGCATGCGGCTGATTTGCGGCCAGGATTCCTCCACGGTCTTCGAGGCGAGTTCCACCGATGCCGTGTCGAGCGTCTCCTCGGCGTCTCGGCTGCGCTTCTGCGCGTCGATGATTGCCTGGACGAGCGTCTGCGGGTCGACCTGCACGGTGCGGCGTTCCGCGCCGCGGCCGGTGAACAGTTCGACCGGGGTGCCGGGTCTGAATCTGAGGTTGACGGCCCGTCCCTCGTTCTTCTGACTCTGGTTCTTGCCGCTCATGAACATGTCGGTGGCCCAGCCGGTCAGGTCCTGTCCGTCGATGACGGTGCCGCGGGGGAGTCCGACGATCATCTTCGGCCAGTCGCGTCCGTCCTTCGCATGCAATATATAGATGTGCGCGAGCCTGTTCGCCACCCACGCGTTCGGCCAGACCTGTCTCGTGGCCGTGGTCGCGTGCGCCGGTTCCTGCCGTTCCGGCGTCTCGTCCGCGGGATCGGCGGACCGTCCGGTCCGCTCCTGCTGGGGGAGTGCTGGCGTCGGTGAGACGGGGCGGCCCTGGAGGATCGAGATGGCGGCCTGGTCGGTGAACTCGTCCCAGTCCGGGGCGCGCCGGCCGTCGTTCAGGTTCAGCAGCGGCTTCTGCTCCAGTCCCGGTTTGAGCAGTCCGCTGCGCATGACGCGGCCGGTCATGCCGTGGGCGACGGGTCCGCCGTCGTGTTCGCGCCAGAACTGGTATTCGTCCCGGTAGACGCGGCTTTGGGTGAGCAGTTCGCCGTCGCTCATGGTCTTGGCGGGGAAGGATTCCCTCATGTCCTCGCTGTGGCTGATGGTCGTGACCTGCATGCTCAGGTCGTCGTATTGCAGGTGTTTGAATGTCATCGCGTCGAACAGTCCCTGCTGGTTTTGATGCCAGGAGAAGACCATGAGGTCGTAGCCGTTGTCCTCCAGGAAGAACACGCAGGGGCGCGGCTCGTGCTCGACCGCGTTCTGCATGAGGCTGGCCTGGAGCAGGTCGGGGTCGAGCCGGCCTGCCGCGGACGCGGCCACGGCGAGGCTGTCGCTCCATCCCATCGGGAGCGGTCGGCCGGTCGTCGGATCCGTCATGCGGTACTCGCCCGGTGTGGTCACGGTGTCCCACTGGTCGGGGTGGCGGTGGTCCCACTGTTCGATGCCCGCGAGCATCGCGTCCATCGGGCTCTGTCCGCTCTCCGGTCTGATGGCGAAGGATTCGGTGGCGCGGGTGGTGTCGCCGGCGATTGTGTTCCGGTGGGCGATGATTTCGCCGGGAGCGTAGATCATGCCCACCGAGTCCTCGCCGGCAGTCCTTGCCGTGCCGGCCGTCCATATCGTGTCGCCGGACGAGGCCCACATGGTCACCGGCCATGGGGTCGGGTCGTTGGTCCCGTTGATGGTGTCCTGGAAGATCGCGGCGCGTTTCGTCGCCTGTTCCTGCTGGTTCATTGTGGTTTTTCCTTTCAGCGGCCCTTGCGGGGCGTGCGGTCCCTGTTCTGGGTGGGTGGCATGTGGTTCTTCTGTTCGGCGAGGTTCTCGTTGAGTCGGGTCTTGAAGCGTTCAAGCAGTGCCTTCTTCGATCGGATCGGCTTCGGTTTTTGCTCTTTGCCGGCCGGCCTGGGATTGTCTGCTCTGGCCTGTGTCTGCTGTCGCGTGGCCGGTGTCCGGGCTTCGTCCGGTGCGGGTTCCGGTTCGCTTTCCGGCTTCGATGTCGGCGTCTTCCGGTTCGGCTCGGTCGTCTGCTTGCGTGTCCGCTCCTGGGTTTGCGCGCCCTGCCCGTAGTCGTCGCGCAGGATGTCGTCGAGCTCGTCGCGCAGGCTCGGGTCGGCGGTGGCCTTGCCGATGATCCGGTCCGCGAAGTTGCGGCCGGCCTGCTCGTCGCATGTTGTGTCGCCCATGAGCTTGTCCCATGAGAGTTCGGGGTGGCGGGCGGTGAGGCTGTTCGCGGCCATCTCCATGACCTCCGGGTCCACGAAGTCCCAGGCGATGCGCTGCGTCGGCATGGGCTTCGCCTCCGGTTCGACGGGCGTCTCCCGTGCCGGGGTCCCGTCCGGTTCGCTTCGGGTCTGTTCCGTCGTCCGTTCCTGCTGCTCCGTTTGTTGTTCGACGGCGAAGTCTTCGTCGGCGATGTCCAGGCCCATGTTCCTGAAAGCGCGTTGCACGGCGGCTCGGATATGGTCTTCGTCCCTGCCGGCGAAGTGCAGGATGAACTGGCCTTGGTCGGCGCGTTCGAGGTGGTAGTCGATGCCGGCGGTCTTGAGGCTGTGCTGCACTTCGCGCATGGTCGAGTCGTCGAGTTGCAGCTCGTGCAGGTCGCCGTCCTTCTTTTTCTGCAATCGTTTCTCGGACATCTCGCCGCTGTCGATCTTGTTCTTGACGGCCTCGCCCGCGGCGCGTACGCCGGTCTTGGTGAGCTTCATGCCGGAGCGGAGCAGCGCCATGGCCACGCCCTTGGGGATTCTGAGCATGAGCTTCGCGCCTCCGGTGATGATGGTCTGGACGGCGTTCTGGATCTTCTCCTCAGCCTGTTCCTCGATTGGCATTGCGGTTTCCTTTCTGTTTGTTGGTTGGTGTTTCCTGGGACGGCTCAGATGGACCGTCCACGCTTGTGCTGCTGTTCGCGCTGTTCGGTCTCCGTTTGCTCGCGGTCGCGGGTCGTGTGGATTTCCCGTTCGATGGCGGACAGCTCGCCCTCATACCGGTCGCACAGGGCCTCGCGGCGTTCCATCTCGCCGCGCGTCTCGGCCACGAGGTCGGGGTCGCCACGTTGGATCGCGTCGTGCAACGCGATGACGGCGGACTGGAGCTCGTCGTGCGATTCGCGGACCTTCGCACGCAGCAGACCGAGTCCCTTGGCGCTATCGCCGCCCGCGAGCCTGGTCCAGCGGATCGCCGCGTTCAGCGCCTTCGCCTCGCCGGCGAGGCGGTCGAGGCGTCTTGCCTGCGCCTGGTAGTACCGCTGTTGGGCGGGGCTCACCCCGTATCTGAGAGGCAGCCGTTCGGGCGAGGTCAGTGGTTCGAGCCGGCTTGTGGGCTCGCCGAACCACTGGTAGAGGCCGGGCGTCGGGGTCTTGCCGGCGTACCGGTTGGACGGGTCGAGGATGATCTGGTCGCGGTCGCGGGGGAGGAACGCGCGCAGCGTGGAGCCGCCGTCGTCCACGAGGCGCTTCGCGTCGAACGTGATCTTCTTCTTCCGGTGGGTGCCTGGCAGCCACACGGTGATCGTCTTCCTGGTCTGTTTGGCGACGAGTCTGCGGTTGAACGTGATGGGGATGACGGGCGTGCTTTGCAGCCCGGCCATGATGTTCGTCATGTCGTATGCCTGGCCGAGTTTCGCGTCGCGGACCTTGAAGCCGGTGTCCTTGAGCGTGTACGTGAGGTGCTGGCCGCGGATCGTCACGTCCACGCCTCGGATGTCGAGCATGTCCTTCCAGTCCTCGAAGTTCTCCGCCGTGGACGAGGTCAGGTCGATCAGCATGCGGATCCGGTCCTTGGTTCCCATGCCCTTCGCGGACGCGTAGATCTCCTCCATCGACATGCCGTACCGGCGCTCCAACGGCTCCCCGCCCGAGGCCTTCCGCGCCGTCGCCTCCGGTTCGTTCACGCTCCGCACGGGTGCTTCATCGTCGTATTTGGGGTCGCGTGCCGGCGGCGTTCCGTCGTCGCCTCCGGCTGTCGCACCGTCCCGCATCTTGCGCGTCTGTTCTTCCACGACGGGGTTGAACACGACGCTCAGCCCCTCGCGGCGGCATATCTCGTCGCTGACCGCGCGCCACTGTTCGATGATGTCCTTGGGCAGCTCGGCCTTCAGATGCTTCCCGTACCGGGAGGCGGCGCACACCATGATGTGGTCGTGCAGGTGGTGCCGGTCGGTGTGCGTGGCGACCACGAACTTGTATTCATCGCTGGTGATGCGGTGTGCGAACTCCACACCGAGCTCGTGCACCTTCTCCGGTGTCACGGGGTCGTCGGGACTGAAGCTCAGCTTGATGTGGTACGCCAGACGGCTGTTCTTTCGGATGCCTTTGGGTGAGTTCTCGTTGTCTTCGAGCATTGGATCGGTCAGCGCGTCGTAGTCCGTTCCGGTTCGCTCGTAGTTGGAGCTGACTAGTCTTCCGTCGTCGGTCTTGGCGGGATCGATGATGTACGCCATCGCCCCGTTGGAGCCGCCGAGATTCGATTTCACGGGCCTGCCGAGCTTGACCACGGCCATGCTCACACGTCCTTCCGGGCTTCGCGCCTGTCGGCGAACAGGTCGCCGAGCAGGCGCTCGATGCGGGCGAACGACGCGCGGAGCTCGGCCACCTGCTCGGCGGTGATGTGCTCGTTCGCGTTGGCCCAGTGGGCTATCTGGTTGACGTTCACACCGATGCGGCCGATCTCTCTGGCGAGCGGCTCGGGGTCCGTCAGCGGCCTGATCTCGGTGACGTGGATTCGTCGTTCGGACAGCATCCTGCGGGCATAGGAGCTGAACGACCGGTGCTCCGGCGCGTACCTGGTCAGCTCCTCATACAGATTCCGCACCCGCTCCCACTCGTCCTGAGTGAACGTGATTCGCTTGCAGATGTTCCGATCTCTGCCTGCTGCCCAGCTCATTCCACACCTCTCTTGGAGGTGCGGAGTTGGGTTTTCTGTGATGCCGCGCGAGCGGTCTGGAGGCTCTGCCGACTATGGGGTACGGGTCTTCCCGGCAAGCCGATTCGCACCGCGAATCGAGTGATTGTAGCTACAATCACGTCGCTTGCTGCTCCCATATCCATTTCATGGATTGGGAGCGATTTCGCACGGCATGACTGCGGAATGCCGTGAAGGATGATCGCGTTCACTCCTCGCTCCTTTCGCTCATGGCCTTGAGGGGAAGGCCGGTGTCTTACGCCAATCGTCCGTCGCGGAAACGGCGATGGGTTTGGACACTTGGAGCGCGGGAAATGAAAAGGCCTCGCGAAAAAACGCGGGGTCGGCGGCGCGTCATGTCCGTCATGCATGCAGACATGAAAAAAGCCCCGGCCGTCTTGGTGACGGTCGGGGCAGGGGCGCGCGGGCTCCTAGATGATTTGCATGCCGGAGCGGACGCGTTCCGCGGCGATGTCGATGTCCCCGGGCCATGAGGGCACGCCGAACGTGAGTCGCACACGGCCGAACGTCTGCGTGTCCTTGAGCGGTTTGAACATGCCGCGTTCGACGTATCGGGACATTTCGAAGATTCCGGTCGCCCCGTCGGAACAGGTGACCTTGAGCTTGTAGCCGGGCATGGGTTCGCATTGGGTCACTTTGATTGAATAGTCGATGGTCATGTCCGTCGCCTCCTGGCTCTCGTTGTATTCCATTCTAGGATATTGGAGTCCAGAGGACGGTAGCTGTCCTCTGGCCGCTGGAGGCGCCGCCCGCGTCGTGCGGGCGGCATCGTTCCCGGCCCGTCACTCGGCCGGGAACGGCTCGTCGTCAAACCACCAGTCCCTGATGGTGAGCATCCGGTCGTGCTTGTCGAGCTCGAGGTCGACGGGCGTGATGATGTCGGCGGTGTGGTTCACCCACACGAACGGTTCGATGCTGCACGGCTCCCATCCGTCGTCCCCGCCCCTGACGGCGTAGCGGTGCCACCCGTCCGGAACATCTTGGCCGTTGAGGCGCAGACTGCTCCACATCGCCTCGACGCGCCCCGCCTCCTCGGTCTCGAACACGACGTGCTGAAGGTCGGTTGATTTCTTTTCCATGGTTCCTCCTTGGTTCCGCCGGCGTTTCCTTTCGCCGGACATGGGGCAGCCTTGCGGCGCTGCCGCGCGGCGGAGGACGCGTGGGCCGTGCCCGTCGAGGAAGAATCGGGCGAAGCCCTTCCCGAGACGAAGCATGGAACACGCAGGCCCGAAGACGCGGGCGCGGTGTCGCGATGATGAACCATGGCCGGCCAACCATTCCCTTCCAGGCGACGCCTGGAAATACAGGAAGGGTTGGCAGTGGCAGAGCGCGGCATCCATGCCGCCGCTCCGTTTCCTCGGCGAAGCCAGGATCACGTCCGCGTGATCCTGGCGGAGCCGATTGTCCAAACCGGAGCCGTCCACATGGCGGGAGCATGGTTCATAGCCGGCATGGGCCGGATCTCGATAAAGGAAAGGAACACGACCATGGCATCCGATTACGTGGACGACTTCCTGCGCGACGAACGCGAGTCGTTCAAGCGCAAGGAGGTGGCGGCGAAGAAGTTCGACAGCCGTCTCGACAATTTCCGCAAAAGCGCGCAGGCGCTGCGCGACGCGGCGAGGCAATTCGAGGAGGCATTCCCCGGCATGAGCCGGACGATGATCGCGGACAAGCTGGCGATGACCGGAACGGAGAAGAACGTCGCGTTCGATGCTAAGGGCGAGCTCGTCGCCGCGCCGGCCGGAAGGAAAACCCCGCCCGCCGAACCCGAACCGGAAACCGTCGCCGAATCGGATCCGGAGACGACCGGATCCGACGTCCAGGCGGCGGACGACGAGACCGCCCCGCAGGAGGTCGCAGCCGAACCCGACACCTCGGACGACGGACGGCCCGCATGGGCGTCCGGCAACTACTGATGATCGGACGTGATGCGAGATGCGACTGATCATCGCCGAGAAGCATTCGGTCGGCCAGGCGATCGCCCAGGCGGTCGGCGGGCACGCGGAAAAACACGACGGCTACATCCAGGTCGGCGGCGACCTGGTCACCTGGACGCAGGGCCACCTCGTCGACCTGGCCGCGCCCGACGAATACAAGAATCACGATTGGGGAAAGTGGAGCCTCGACACGCTGCCCATCGACCCGACACCCGACTGGCAATGGAAGGTCAGCCGGGACAAGGGCGCGGACCGCCAGTACAAGGTCGTCGCTGGACTGATGCGCCGCGGCGATATCGACATGCTCGTCGACGCGTGCGACCCCGACCGCGAGGGCGAGGCCATCTTCCGCAGGATCGTGGCGCATGTAGGAGTCTCCAAGCCGATGCGACGCCTGTGGGTCGCGAGCCTGGAAGAGGACGCCATCCGCGGCGCCCTCGCGTCCATGAAGGACGAGACGGAATACCAGGGACTCGCCGATTCGGCGATGATCCGCGCGAAGGCCGACTGGCTGATCGGGATGAACGCGTCGCGCGCCTATTCGCTCGTCTACAACGCGAGATTCACCGTCGGCCGCGTGCAGACGCCCACGCTCGCCATGATCGTGGACCGCGACCGGCAAATCGCCGGCCACGTGGCCCGACCGTACTGGAAGGTCGTCGCCCCGATGGGCGGATGGAAGCTGACCGGCGAACGTTTGGACAAGAGGGAGAACGCCGAGACGCTGCTGCGGATCGTCAACTCGGACGATTTCACCTTCCAGATCCTCAAGGCCGAACGCAAGCAGCAGCACGACGCCCCGCCGAGCCTGTACGACCTGACCGGATTGCAGAAGGACATGAGCAGACTGCACGGCCTGACCGCCGCCCGCACCCTCACGGCGCTCCAGTCGCTCTACGAGAAGCGTCTGACCACGTATCCCCGCACCGACTCGCGGTACATCACCCACGACGACCTGGACACGTTGCGCGGCCTCGCCGAAGGCGACCGGCTCGTCACCGGCTTCATCGAACCGTCCGCGAAACCGGAACGGCCGCGACTCGAACTGACCGTGAACGACGCGAAGGTCGCCGGACACACCGCCATCCTTCCCACCATGCAGGCCGACAGGGCGGCGCTCGACGAACTCGGCGATGACGAACGCCTCGTGCTGACGCGCGTGGCACGCCGCATGTGGGAGGCCGTGGGCGACGACTACGTGCACGACGTGACGAACGTCGTCGCGAACATCGACCCGCATTGGTGCGAAAAGCATCCGGACGAAGGCCGCCTTCTGCCCGAAAGCGAATGTCGCTTCACCAGCCGTTCCGACCAGCCCGTCTCGCCCGGATGGCACGCCATCGAGCATGCCGCCCCGCAGGAAGACCAGGATGACACCGACGAGACCGCGGGCAACATCATCCCTGTCAACCTCACCGACGGGGTCTTCATCGCGCCGGTCCCGCAGGGCGGTGCGACACTGTCCGAGGGAAAGACGAAGCCGCCGAAGCCGTTCACCGAGGCGACGCTGCTCGCCGCGATGGAGCACGCCAGCCGCTGGGTGGAGGACAAGGAACTCAAGGCCGCCCTGGATGACGACGAATCCCACTCGGGAGGCATCGGCACGCCCGCCACCAGGGCGAACATCATCGAACAGCTCGTCCACTCCGGATACGTGGACCGCAAGGGCAAGCAGCTTCGCTCCACCGAACAGGGACGATCCCTGATCGACGTGGTCGCCACGAAGCTCAAGGACGTGGCATTGACCGCCGGCATGGAACGACGACTCTCGGAGGTCGAGCACAACCACGCTGACCCCGCGCAGGTCGAAACGGAGTTCCGCGACCTCGCCGTGCGCATCCCGGCCGACGCGCGGTCTACCGTCCGGCAGGACCATGTGCAGACGAAGACGCGGAACACGGAGTCGTTCGGCCCATGCCCACGCTGTGGCAAGCCCGTCATCAAAACGGGCAAGGTGTTCCAATGCTCCACCAACCGGAGCGAGAAACAATCCGACGGCACATGGAGGACCACGGAGGGATGCGGCTGGCGCGCCTGGACGACCGTAGCCGGCAAAACCGTCACCGACTCCGCCATACGCCGGCTGCTCGCCGGCCGGAAGGTCAGCCTGAAGGGCTTCACCTCGAAGAAGGGCAGCAAATTCGACGCCTCGCTCGTCGTCGACAAGGATCGCGGCGTCATCTTCGACTTCGGCAATAAACACTAGAGAAAGGAGACTAAAGAGACCAACATCACCGGCGACCGGTTCAGTCCGTCGGTGATCCTGTTCTGGTTCAAGACCAGCATCGCCGCGAGCAGCATGCGAGTGCAGTGCAAGAGCCCGAACACCCTTCTGGGCGTAATCCCGCTCGGCTCGTCCACACAGACGATCCCGTTGCGCAACATCGCGTCCGTGGACACCAACATCTTCCTCATCGCGGGTCTCGCCTGCATGAAGGACAGCGCGCTTGTGGGGATCCTGTTCCTCGTGCTCGCCGCCGCGAACCTGGCGTACACGATGAGCGCGCAGCTTGACTTCGTCAACCAGGCCGGCGGCCGCAACACCGTCAAGGTGTCCATCCTGGAGAAGGCCAAGCTCATGCAGCTCGCGCAGGCGATCCAGCAGCTCGTCTTCGCCGACGTCGAAGGGCAACGCCACCAGGAGAGCATGGACATGGCCCAGAAGCAGTACGCGGCCCAGACCAACAGCGTCCTGATCCAGCAGCAAATGCTCGACCAGCAGCGTAAGGCCAACGCCGGCGACAACCCCGCCGACCCCGACCGAGTGACGAAACCGGGAAACGCCGGGTCCGCCCTGCCGAAAACACCGATTATACCAAAAGTATAATCGAGGTTCGCGCGGGCGAACCCGGCTTTCTAATATCCAGGAGGGATCATGGCGGAAGGGGATTGGAGCGAGTCCAAGGCGTGGATGCGCGCGACGCGCGAACGCATCGGCATGACCCAGCACGACGTGGCCGTGCTCGCGAACCTCACCGTGGACATGGTCAAGAAATACGAGTCGGAGAAATACCGGATCCAACCCTCGGATAGGATGAAGGACATGCTCGAGCACTATCTCGCCGAACACAGGCGTGCCGTCGTGGCCATCGTGGAACGCCACAGGGGAGAGGAGCGGGCCACGCTTTCGTTCTCGCGCGTCTCCGACCTGCCCGACTGGATCAAGGCCGAGGCGTCCGCGAAACGGCGCGCCGCCGCCGTGCGTGAGGCCGCCGTGCTGCTCGAGGCGGCGGGCGTCGCCGTCGACTACACCTACCTGCCCGAAGAAACGGACTAGAAAAGAGAGAAGGAAGGACCGATCATGTTCGGACTCTATATGCTCGCAGTATACCTGGGCATCGCCATCATCGGTGCGGGCATCGTCGCACTGCTCGTCGTCGTCGCGCTGGCGGTGGGGTTGGTCACGCATCCCATCCGCACGCTCGCCCTCGTGTTCCACAAGCTCGCCGCCCTGGCCGCCGGCCTGGCATTGATCCTCGCGTTGGTCGTCTGGTTTTGTACCGACCATGCGAAGCCGGACTTCGTCCCGTGCTTCTGGGGATCCATCGGCGTGATCGTCGCATCCATCCTCATCCGTATGCTCGCCGAGTGGATTCTCGAGCGGCCAACCAGGGCCGAGCGCCGCGCCATGAAACGGGCCGCCGCATCCACGTTCGATTCGCGCCTGTAGAATTTATTTTCTGAAACGCCGAGTCAGAAAGGAAGGGGAGCATGCCACGCAAGCTGATCATGTGCGGGGACCATCCGGTCCTTGCGTTCGAATACGATCCCGAGTCCGGCCGCGCGTGCTCCTCGGGCGAGGTCCTTGACCATGATCGTCTGCCCCTGGAGTTCACCACGCACGGCAAGAGCGCGCTGTACGCCAAGAGGATCGACGAATGGTGGAGGTCCCGCGCAATCCCCTCCACCCGTGACGGAATTCGCCGTGTGCTCGAATCGCTTGGCGCGGCATCGACCGACGAACTGCTCGACAGGACCTACGGGCTGAGCCTGTCGGACCAGTACTGGGTCAAACGTGAGGACGATCCGGTCGAATGGAAGGGCATCAATTTCTTCGACAATCCCTTCGACGAGGCGCTGGGCGAGATCCTGCTCACCTCGTACTCGTCATCCCATGACATCAGCCTCAACGCTCCCGACGTCTCCACGGGCGGCGATCTTCCCAAACGCTGGACGATCGACAAAACCACCGGCAGGAGGCTGCTCGTCAAGTCGGGCCGTACCGGCCAGGAGCCGATGAACGAGGTCATCGCCTCGAAGCTCTGCGTGCGGCTGGGCGTTCCCGCCGTCCCGTATTCGCTGGCGCGCAGCGGCAACCGCTTGATCTGCACGTGCGAGGACATGCTCTCCAATCATGAGGAGCTGGTCTCCGCCTGGCAGGTGCTCCAATCCGCCAGAACCATCAATGGACTCAACTCGCATGACCAGTGGATCCGCGCCGCCGTCGGCTTCGGCGCAGACGAACGGGCGGTTCGTGACGCCACGGACGATTGGCTCGTGGCCGATTACCTCATGCGCAATACAGATAGGCATTACAGCAACTTCGGTCTGATCCGTGACATCGAGACCCTTGCGGTCCGTCCGGCCCCGATCTACGACACTGGCGCGAGCCTGTGGAGCGGCGAGCTCGATGTGGACGGCCGCGACTGGTTCGCCAAGCCGTTCTACACCGCGGTCGGCAAGCCCTCGGCTTTGCGGCAGCTCAGACTTGTGGAGGACTGGAACCGGTTCGACCTGGACGCCCTGTCGGACTGGCCCGACGAGGCGGCGCACGAACTGTCACGCATGCGCATGTTCGCGCCCGAACGCCTCGATGCCATCCGGGACCAGCTTGTCAAGCGCATCGGAACGATTCGCAGGATCAGGGAGGGCAAGGCTCTTCGCGCGTCCGATCCGATCCGCAACAGAGCGGATCTGCTGGACAGATTCGGCGACACGCTGCGGAAGAACCTTGCCCGGCAAGACGGGGATGACAAGAGCGCCGGGATTGATTACAAAGGTCCTAGGCACCATATGGGTCATTAGACTGAAGGCCCTGGGCCACGAAATGAGAATCAGGGAGAAAGGGAATTGGGCGCGTCCGGTGCACGCACACCATGGAACCACCGTCCGGGGGGCGTCGGTTTG